>ERZ1023873.17-NODE-17-length-101745-cov-68.999361_pt1 | contig 101745 bp, 75 predicted proteins | sample MGYA00380391_ERZ1023873 | MGnify/ENA primary metagenome ERZ1023873 (study PRJEB33179, sample SAMN07449006) | human gut metagenome | biome: Human-gut; feature: Human associated habitat; material: Faeces | host: Homo sapiens | place: India: Bhopal | collected...
GACAACAAAAGGTATGTGGATAAAGGTTTTTGTCAAAGCCCTGCCTAACACAGTTGCCTCGCTGATAAATTCCTATTTACCGCTCTTAGTATTCCAGACTTGCGGTCACTCCGCGTCTCATCATATCCTTCATAGTAGGCTTCAGTCGCTTTACGAAGCCTTCCCATGAGCGAACGTTGGCTGTGCTCCAACCTACCTCTGCCAGTGCTATTGCACGCGGGTAAGCCTGATAGCTGATTCGCTCAGGAGTGTTGATGCATTCGCTCCAGAGAGTGCCAGCCACGCCGAAGAGATTGTTCTTCTCAAACTCTGCTCCCATTCCCCAAGCCGGGTCGAGGGCATAAGCGTCCTTCAGAGAAGTTACGGGCATTCCCCAGTTCACCTCAGGCATGTCGCCCTTCGCCATCGGATAGTCGAAGTAGCAGTGCTCGCCGGGGCAGAGCATGATGCGTGCGTTGTTTCGTACGGCAGCGTCAAGCGCTTCCTTTGTCTGTCCGCTGCGCCATGCGAATGTCACGCAGCCCGGCTGTATCTCCTTGAAGTCAGACTCATACCAGAACATAGGAGTCTTGTTGTAGGTGTCGCGAAGAAGCTCGATGACGCGGTCGAAGAGATAGCCCTGCAGCTTCCAGTTCTCCGAACGGTCGGTTGATGGGATGCCGAGCTTTCGTTTCAGTGCCTTACACTTCGGGCAGTCTGTCCAGCAGTCGAGAGCGGGATTGCCAGCTTCGTCGCCACCCAAATGGATATATTTAGACGGGAAGATGTCTGTTATCTCCTTGAATACGTTGCCGAGGAACTCGTATGTGAAGTCGTTACCGGGGCAGAGCAGCTCGTTGGAAACGCCGCAAGTGGTGCGGACGGGCACCTGACGCTGATGGCATGTAAGCTCGGGGAAGACGCTGATGGCAGCCACCTCATGTCCCGGCATCTCTATTTCCGGCACAATCTCGACGTGATACGTAGCGGCATACTTCACCAGTTCGCGCATCTGTTCCTGAGTGTAGAAGCCCTTGTATGGCGCGAGCATGTCGTCCTGACCCCATCGTGAGGAAGCCTGTTCTGTGAGTTGCGGATACTTCTTTATCTCTATACGCCATGCCTGGTCGTCCACGAGGTGGAGATGGAGGGCGTTGAGCTTATAGCGTGCCATCTCTGGGATGAACGCTTTCAGGTCGTCGAAGGGTATGAAGGTACGCGCAGGGTCGACCATCAACTCACGTACATGGGTGCGGGGAGCATCCTTAATGGTGAGTTGCGGGATGACGTCCACGCATTCCTTGTTGCCGCTACCGCGCAGAATCTGGTCTAAAGTCATCAGTCCCCAGAACACGCCCTGCGCTGTCTTGCCCTTAATGGTTACGCCCTTGGCATCCACAGCCAGCGTGTAAGCCTCGTTGTCGGTGAGATTCTGGTCGAGCGAAAGGTTGAGCACGATGCCGCGCTGTCTGCTGTTGACGATGTTGCCGATGCGCTCTGTGAGCATGCGGCGAGCCTGATTCTGCTCGTTCTGCAGCCCTTTAGCTGCCACGATGTTCCATGCTGTCTGCACGTACACGCCCTTTGCGCCCTTCATCACGCTCAACTCCGTAGGGTAGGGAGCAAGGCATGTGGTCGGGTCGCTCACCTCTTTGGCTGTTTTTGGCTCGGCGAAGAAGCGGCTCCAGCCTTGCGCCTTCTTATATGCAGCCTCTGCGCCCTTCGGTACAATCAGCTTCACCTGCGAACGATTGATGCCATAGAATGTAGAAACATCTGCACGAGGCGGCACCTTTGAGTTCACCTTGACAGTCTTCAGACCCTCAAGACGTGCGAAAGCGTACTCGCCAAGCACGGGAGTGCCCTCTATTACGACGCTCTCCAAGCCCTTACAGCCTGAGAAAGCAGCCTCTCCGATGTTTGTAACGGAAGCGGGGATGGTTATTTCCTGCAACTTATCGCAAGCAAAGAACGCCTGCGACTCTATGGTCTTGAGGATTTTCGGGAGCTTGATGCGCTCCAGCTGGTGACGCGAATGGAAAGCGTTCTTCGGCAGAACGGTGCTGTTGGCATCGCCGAGGTCGAGGTCGCGGAGCTGGAAGCAGAGGTCGCGGAGCTGACGATAGTCGCTGTTTCCCTCCGTAGTCAGTTCGCCGGTAAGCTTGAGGCTCACCGCCATAGCCTTCGTTTCGGGCTTCATGTCGCTCATCTTGGCAACGGTTTGCGCCGAAAGAGCAGCCGACACGATGGCAGCCGCTGAAAGTAGAAAGATTCTTTTCATTAGTTTTTTCGGTATAATAATATTAATAATGATATTCCATATACTTAACAAAGTTAAGACCTTTTTGGGGGTTGAGCAAATTTTTTTTACTAAATGACAAACATGTTCGGATATTTTTAGTACATTTGCACCAGACTTATAATGAAAATAGGGGATTAATAAGCCCCAATACTAATCTGATACAGAAATAATCAACTACTGCTTTTATAGTATATTTTCTAAATTTATAATGTATTCTAAATTCTTATCTTATGAAGACGATTAAATTATTCATGCTATTATTATGTAGCATTTTCTCTTCCGTACTTCTCGGTTCGTGTAGTGCAGACGATGAAATCAGTAACAAACAGGATGAGGTGAAGGCCGTCCTTGAAGTGGGACGCAATTCTTACTCATTCGGCAATGCCTACTGGGTATGCAAGAAAGACGGCAGTCGCGGTGATGCCGACAGCAAATACGACTGCGAACTGGAGTTCTTCTCCTTCGACTATTATCGCACCATAGCGGCGGGCAAGAGCCACATGCCCTCCACGTTCTCCTTTATGGTTATCTCCTTTAAGTCTGACGTAAAGCTTGAGAATCTTTCGTCTATGATCGTTAAAGGCGGCGAATGGAGCATGCAGGGCGCCATCAATATGCCAAAAGGCAACGGCGAAAGCGACTATTATCTGGCTGAGGCGGGCGACAAACCCAACAGCGACCTCTTGATAGAGCGTCACGGCGACACCTTCACCATCACCATCAACCGCCTCTTTGTCGACTTTGAACGCGGCAACGACCACTCCTGGTTCATTATCGAAAACCCATTTGTGTTCTCGGGAAGCGTGACGAAAGTGCCCGAAAAATATCAGTAAAACATATAAAGTATACCTCCATTCTTTTTTGACTTGTGTCAACAAAAGGCTGTAAAGGTATACTTTTTTGTTAATATGTTTGCGTACACAATCTGCAAATAGTATCTTTGCAGCGTAAAAAGAAACATAAATACACAGGATAACATAACGGAGCCTCTTAAGCTTGTGAAGGTTTTGGCTCAGATAACGGATTTACAAATTAATTAAAAGAAAGGTAAAAAGATTATGGTAACAATGTTGATTTTGGCCATCGTAGCAATAACAATTGCACAGGCCGTAAGTATGGGTAAGAAGATTGACATGAAGTAAGGATAACTTCGGTTAGTCAGACACAAACTACCCTTCTTCTTTCGAGGAAAGAAAATTTGGTAAGTTGTTAAAATATTGGCAGCGGTTCGCTCATGGGCGGACCGCTGCTTTTTTGTTTCTTAACTCTAATAAGGCGATAACAGAAATGGTGTATCGCCCTCTTAAGCACAAAAAAAGACAGGCAGCGCAATCAATGCGCCACCTGTCCGGGTTTTGGTTATCTTGCAGTTATTTAATTGCTTGAAGATTGATATAATCTTCTTTCTGTGCTTCTGCGTTTAGTAGGCGTTCTTGTCGCCTTGCACTACGTTTGCCACTGTCTTATACATTATATATATGTCGAGCCATACTGTCCAGTGCTCCATATACCAGATGTCGCCTCTTACGCGACCTTCCATCTGGTATATTTCCTTTGTCTCGCCACGGAAGCCCGTCACCTGACTCCATCCGGTGATGCCCGGCTTGATGAGGTGGCGCACCATGTAGTAGTCGATTATCTTCGAGTAGTCGTTGGTCTGCTTCACCATGTGCGGACGCGGGCCCACGATACTCATCTGTCCGAGGAGCACGTTGATGAACTGTGGCATCTCGTCAAGATTGGTCTTACGCATGATGTTGCCCCACTTTGTCTTACGTGGGTCGTTGAGCGTGGCCTGCACGGTGTCGGCATCCTTGTTCACCTTCATGCTTCTGAACTTCAGGCAGTAGAAGTCCTTGCCGTCAAGACCCGTACGCTTCTGTCTGAAGAATATCGGTCCGGGCATTGTTATCTTCGTCACGATGCCCACGACAAGCAATATGATGGGGAAGAGTGTGCAGAGGAAGATGGCTGAGACGATGATGTCGAATGCACGCTTTATGATGCGGTTCTCCACGTGCGACAGCGGTTCGTTGTAGAGGCTCATGCAAGCCACGTTGCCGAACATGGTGAAGTGCATACGGTGGTGCACATAGTTTCGGACGTTAGGCATGCTGAAGAAATGGAGGAAGTTCTGCATACAATAATGTATGATGGGCACAATCTCCGCGCTGCGCTTTGAAGGCAGACAGCAATACACCTCGTGTATCTCAGGATGTTTCTTTAGATACTCCAGCACGTCCTCCGGTTTGCCAAGGTATGTGGCTTTCTCTGGGAACAGCGGGTTGCGTTCGTCATCGAAGTATCCGGTGACATTATATCCCAATGTCTCCGTCTCCATTATTTCCTTGTAGAGCTCAGCTGCATTCTCCGAACTTCCCACAATCACAACGTTATGAATATGGCTGGGCTTGCGGCGCCATTCCACGACGAGTTTTCTCACCAATACACGATAGATGGCTATCAGAACGGTCATTGTCATCATACAAAGCAAATACTTTATTGGTGATAAATGCCAGAAACCGCCGATGGTGAAGACCATAACGTTTAGGATTGTGAATTTGAACATATTGCTCAGCACACGCATCACAATCAAGTGATTGCTGACACGTCTGCGATGGAGCACAACGCCATTACGGTATGTGCATGCGAAATAAAGCATGGTGTTTACCGTAATGGTTTGGCGGATAGCATCTTCGCTGCATATACCTGACATGTGTCTGCAGAAAAGCAGGAATGTCAGAGTGCAGATGATGATGTCGCCTATTAATACCGCACCTATGAGTACACGGTCTCTGTGATAGTTGAAATTAGTGGGGCTACTCATTCTTTTTTACAAGCAAAAATGTTAACTGTTTTTATCGTATTTTACAATTGTTTTTATCGTAATTGTTTGGCAGACGTTGATGTTTGCCTTCTAAAAACTTTGCAAAAATACTCAAATTGACTGTAATAGCCAAATTTTTTTTGTCCTTTCAGCCATTTACATTATCTTTGCAAGTTGGAAAAGGCGAAAAACAGGCTCTGTCGGTTTTGTGATAGTAGCCTTTAGATGATAAACCGCCTTTCGTCGCATTTACACACAAACCTCATGAACAACGATAACTTAGGATTATTAGGAAAGATAGAATACCCCGACGACCTTCGCAAGTTAAGGGTGGATCAGCTTGAAGAAGTATGTTCCGAACTCCGCCACGTCATTGTGGAGGAGCTTTCCGTCAACCCCGGACATCTGGCGTCATCGCTTGGTGTGGTGGAGTTGACAGTGGCCTTACACTACGTCTTCAACACCCCGTCCGACCGTATTGTGTGGGACGTGGGACACCAGGCTTATGGGCACAAGATGCTTACAGGACGTCGCGGATGTTTTTCCACCAACCGTAAGTTGCACGGCATAAGGCCTTTCCCGAGTCCGATGGAGAGCGAATACGACACTTTTACGTGCGGACATGCGTCGAATTCCATTTCAGCGGCGCTTGGTATGGCCGTAGCTGCCCGCAAGACTGGCAACCCTTCACGTCACGTCGTTGCAGTTATCGGTGATGGTGCAATGTCGGGAGGACTGGCTTTCGAAGGTCTTAACAATGTGTCGTCGTCGCCCAACGACCTCCTTATCATTCTTAACGACAACGATATGAGTATCGACCGTGCCGTGGGCGGCATGGAGAAGTATCTGCTCAATCTCGATACCAACGCCACATACAATCGTCTGCGCTTCAAGGCTTCGCAATGGCTCCATTCCAAAGGTTATCTCAATGACGACCGCAGGAAAGGACTCATCCGTCTTAACAATGCCCTGAAGTCGGCGCTTGCCCATCAGCAGAACATCTTCGAGGGCATGAACATCCGATATTTCGGACCGTTCGACGGCAACAATGTCAGCGAGGTGGTGCGCATACTGGAACAGCTCAAGGACATGCGCGGCCCCAAGCTCCTGCATCTCCACACCGTGAAAGGCAAGGGATATGCCCCCGCGGAGAAGGAGGCTACCATCTGGCACGCCCCCGGACTCTTCGATGCCGAGACTGGAGAGCGCATCAAGAAGGAGGACAGTCCTTATCCGCTTAAATACCAGACAGTGTTCGGCAAGACGCTCCTCGAGCTTGCACGTCAGAATCCGCGCATCGTCGGCGTAACGCCAGCCATGCCAACGGGCTGCTCCATGGACATCATGATGAAGGAAATGCCTGACCGCGTGTTTGATGTGGGCATCGCTGAAGGACATGCCGCCACATTCTCGTGCGGTATGGCGAAGGACGGACTGATGCCTTTCTGCAATATTTACAGCGCGTTCGCACAACGTGCTTACGACAATATCATACATGACGCTGCCATTCTCAATCTCCCCGTGGTGTTCTGCTTTGACAGAGCCGGACTGGTGGGAGAGGACGGACCCACACATCACGGTGTCTTTGACATCGCTGCCCTGCGCTGCGTGCCCAACCTTACGCTCTGCTCACCGATGAACGAGGCTGAGCTTCGTCGCATGATGTACACGGCGCAGCTGCCTGACAAGGGCACTGTCGTGATACGCTATCCAAGGGGTAGGGGAGTGATGGGCGCCGACTGGGAATGCCCGTTTGAGGAGATACCCGTCGGAAAAGGTCGCTGTCTGCGCCAGGGCACGGACGTAGCCGTCCTCAGTTACGGACCGATTGGCAACGACGTGGTAAAAGCCATCGACCGCATTGAGCAGGGCGGACAGCAGCTAAGCGTAGCCCATTACGACATGCGCTTCTGCAAGCCGCTCGACGAAGATCTCCTTGAGAGCGTCGCGTCCACGTTCCGCCGCGTCGTCACCGTGGAGGACGCACAACGAGCTGGCGGATTCGGCTCTGCCATACTGGAATGGATGAGCGACCACGACAAGGATGTCACCGTCAAGCGTGTTGGTCTGCCGGACCGCTTCATCGAGCATGGCACGGTGGAACAGTTGCGCCATATAGCCGGTACTGACATTGACGCCATCGTCGATGCCATCACCAATACATCTAATATACATTCTTAAGACATTATGAAAATCATCATAGCCGGTGCCTATGCCATAGGTACACACTTAGCGCGCCTTCTTTCACGAGAGCATGACGACATCGTCGTTATCGACTCTGACGAGGAACGACTCGCACGGATCGGGTCTGACGTGGACATCCTCACAATGGAGGCGTCGCCCACCAGCGTGAAGGCGCTGCGAAGGGCTGGGGCTGAACATGCCGACCTCTTCATTGCCGTAACGCCGGACGAGAGCCAGAACATGGCGTCATGCGTCCTTGCCAACGGACTCGGCACCAAGAAGACGGTGGCTAAAATAGACAACTCTGAATACATCGAGCCTGACCTTCAGGCTTTCTTCGGACGATTGGGCGTCAGCTCCATCATCTATCCGGAGATGCTTGCAGCCATCGACATCAACAACGGACTGAAGATGTCGTGGGTAAGACAGCGCTGGGACGTTCACGGGGGAGCGCTGGTGATGCTCGCCGTGAAGCTGCGCCAGTCGTGCACCATCCTCGACCAGCCGCTGCGAAATCTCTGCGGACCTGAGGATCCTTATCATATAGTGGCCATCAAGCGCGACGGCGAGACCATCATACCGGGCGGTAACGACTGCCTACAACTCTACGACCTCGCCTACTTCATGACCACAAGACAGTATATACCTTATATAAGGAAGATTGTGGGCAAGGAGCATTACGTTGACGTGAAGAACGTGATGATAATGGGAGGCGGCGCCACTGCCGTGCGTACCGTCAAGACCATGCCCAGCTATATGGACGTAAAGATCATTGACATTGACGAACAGCGTTGCGAGCGACTCAATTCGCTCCTTGAAGACGAAGACGCTCTCGTCATCAACGGTGACGGACGCGACCTCTCGCTTCTCATCGAAGAGGGAATAAAGAACACACAGGCGTTCGTGGCGCTTACCGGCAATGCCGAAACCAACATCCTCGCCTGCCTCACAGCCAAGCGACTCGGTGTGCGCAAGACCGTTGCAATGGTGGAGAACATCGACTATATCAGTATGGCGGAGAGCCTTGACATCGGCACCATCATCAACAAGAAGTCGATAGCCGCCAGTCATATCTATCAGATGATGCTTGACGCCAACGTCCACAACGTGCGCTTCCTTATGACTGCCAATGCCGACGTAGCGGAATTCATTCCCAGCGAGGGAGCCAAGATAACCCGCAAGCCCGTAAAGGACTTGGGTATGCCGCAGGGTATGACCATCGGCGGACTCGTCCGCGACGGACAGGGCTACCTCGTATCCGGTAACACAATGATACAGCCCGGCGACTCCGTAATGGTGTTCTGCCATAATATCAATATGAAGAAGATAGAGAAACTGTTCGTATGATAAACCTGAAGTTGATATACAAGATATTAGGCTCGCTGCTCTTCATCGAGTCGGTGATGCTGCTCATGTGTCTTGGCGTGGCTTTCTATTATCATGAGGATGACGTCCTGGCGTTCGGAACGTCCATCGCCGTCTCCATAGCCTCTGGCTTCGTCCTGCGTTATCTCGGTCATGGCTGCGACAACTCGCTCTCACGTCGCGACGCTTACCTTGTCGTGGCGCTCACGTGGGTGGTGTTCTCCCTTGTGGGAACAATGCCCTTCGTCATTGGAGGCTATCTGCCCTCGTTTACGGACGCCTTCTTCGAGACAATGTCCGGATTTACCACCACCGGCGCCACCATCATTGACGATGTCAGCGTCCTGCCTCACGGCATTCTGTTCTGGCGCTCGCTGATACAGTGGATTGGCGGTCTCGGCATCGTGTTCTTCACCATTGCCATCCTTCCCTCCCTTGTCGGAGGAAGCGTAAAGGTGTTCGCGGCGGAGGCAACCGGACCAATAAAGACCAAGCTCCATCCCCGTCTCAGCACCACAGCCAAGTGGATATGGGTGGTTTATCTGCTCATCACCATCTTCTGTATAGGATCATTGATGTTGGCAGGAATGGACGTATTCCGCAGCATCAACTATGCGTTTACGTCGGCAGCCACCGGAGGTTTCGCCGTAGACAGCGACTACTCGTTGTTCACGCCAGCCATCCAGTACATCCTGACGTTCTTCTGCTTCATAGCAGGCGCCAACTTCACATTGCTGTATATGACCGCCTCGCAGCGTCGCATCTCCACATTGCTGCGCAGTTCGGAGTTCAAGTTCTATTTCTTCGTGGTCTTGGCATTCTCGGCGTTCATTGTCGTAGAACTGATGTGGAAGAACGGATACAGCCTGGAACCAGCCATCCGCAGCAGTCTCTTCCACGTGGTGTCCTTCATTACCACCACCGGCTTTCTTGCCGACGACCCAGGCAAGTGGCCTCATGTGACGTGGGTGGTGCTCGCTGTCTGCATGTTCTTCGGCGCCTGCTCCGGATCGACGAGCGGCGGCTTCAAGTGCATCAGAGCGGTTATGGTGCTCAAGGTCATCAAGAACGAGTTTCGTCAGATGCTCCATCCCAACGCCATCCTGCCCATGAAGATAGACGGCACCAACGTTCCCTCTTCCAAGCGCGTGACGCTGTTGGCATTCCTCGCCACCTATCTTGTCCTGTGCCTCTTCTGTTCGTTCTCAATGATAGCGATGGGCATCGACAACACCAACGCCATCACCATCACGCTCAGCTGCTTGGGCAACGTAGGTCCGACGCTTGGTCTGGAGATAGGCCCCACAATGTCATGGAGCATCCTCCCCGACACCGCCAAGTGGATATGCTCCGTGCTGATGCTGATAGGCCGTCTGGAGATATTCTCCGTCCTCGTAATCTTCTCACCCCAGTTCTGGAAAGAAAATTAACTTACTAAATACAATCAATTATGGAACCAATTAAGTTTAACGCACTTCTCAAGTCCACCATCTGGGGCGGCGAGAAGATCATCCCTTTCAAGCACCTTAACGTAGAGCAGGAGAATGTCGGCGAGAGCTGGGAAATCTCAGGCGTGCCGGGCAACGAGACCGTCGTAGCCAACGGACCGTACGCAGGCAAGAAGCTCAACGAAGTAGTGGCTGAGCTTAAGGACAAGCTCGTGGGCGCTGACAACTACAAGCGCTTCGGCGATGAGTTCCCCCTCCTCATCAAGTTCATCGACGCACGTCAGGACCTTTCCATCCAGGTGCACCCGACAGACGAAATAGCAAAGCGTCAGGGCAAGGAGCGCGGCAAGACAGAGATGTGGTATCTCCTCGACTCTGACAAGGACGCCACTCTGCTCTGCGGTCTCAAGAAGCAGATCACACCGGAGGAATATACAGCAATGGTGGAGAACGACACCATCTGCGACGCCATCTCACGCTATGACGTGAAGGAAGGCGACTGCTTCTTCCTCCCCGCAGGACGCATCCACGCCATCGGCACCGGCTGTTTCCTCGCTGAAATTCAGCAGACCAGCGACGTTACATACCGCATCTACGACTTCAAGCGTAAGGACAAGAACGGCAATTACCGCGAGCTTCACACAAAGCAGGCTGCCGAGTGCATCAACTATAACGTAGAGAGCAACTACCGTACGGACTACACACCGGTGAAGAATCAGGGTGTGAGCCTCGTGCAGTGCCCTTACTTCAACACTGCTGTTTACGACCTCGACGAGCCGATGACGCTCGACTATTCTGAGCTTGACAGCTTTGTCATCCTTATCGGACTCAAGGGCGAAGGCACCATCACCGACAACGAGGGCAACACCATCTCTCTCAAGGCAGGCGAGAGTATCCTCGTTCCTGCAACAACAGAGACTCTGAAGGTGGAAGGCACCATCAAGTTCCTCGAGACATACGTGTAAGAAGGCTTATATAAGACAATAATCAGACATGACGTCACCATAAGACGCAGACAACGGCATCAAACCCCGTTGTCTGCGTTTTTTTGTTTACACATATATTAATATAGCGTTATCAATTCTTTTTATATGGTTTTATTTACTAATTTTGTAGGCAATTATTACATCCTCGTATAATCTGATGACAATATAGAATAACTTTAAAAAACAATATCCAAGAAAAAGAATTATGACAACATTGACAATCATGATTGTCGTGGCTTTCGTTATAGGCTATGCTTGCATCGCCATGGAAAGTCTGACAAAGGTGAACAAGGCAGCCGTGGCGCTGCTGATGTTTGTGGCTTGCTGGACGCTCTATATGTGCGACCCGCTGCAGTTTCTTACAATGATGCACCCCGACTATGCCGGTGGCATTGAGGGAATGGCGGAGAAGGTGACATCCATCATACAGGAGCATCTCGGCGACACCTCTACGACGCTTTTCTTCCTGATGGGCGCTATGACAATCGTGGAGATTGTCGACCAGAACGGCGGATTCAATTGGGTGCGCAAGGTGATGAAGACACACTCGAAGCGTGCCCTGCTATGGCGCATCGCCTTCCTTACCTTCATCCTTTCAGCCATCCTTGACAACCTTACGACAAGTATCGTGATGATTATGATTCTGCGCAAGCTCGTCGCTGACCGCAACGACCGCCTCATCTATGCTTCGCTTGTCATCATCGCAGCCAACTCCGGCGGCGCATTCTCGCCCATCGGCGACGTCACCACCATCATGCTCTGGAACAAGGGCCTTATCACAGCTCTTGGCGTCATCAGCGAGATTCTCATCCCGTCCATCGTTTCGATGGTTCTTCCTGCGTTCATCCTGCAGTACAGCCTCAAGGGCGAGCTTCACATGCCGGAGGTGAAGGCTGGTGCAGACGAGGACTCAGGCGACTTCACAGAGACACAGCGTAAGGCTGTCTTCGTAATCGGTGTGGGCGGTCTGATTTTCGTGCCCATCTTCAAGAGCATCACACATCTGCCTCCGTTCGTAGGCATCCTCCTCGTGCTCGGCGTTCTCTGGACCACCACAGAGGTGTTCTATCGTCATCTCCATCGCGGACATGACGCAGAGGGCACACAGAAGCGCGTCACCAACTTGCTTTCACGTGTGGATATGTCCACCATCCTCTTCTTCCTCGGCATCCTCATGGCTGTCTCTTGCCTCTCTGAGGTGGGTGTGCTTAGAGCTCTCGGCGAGGGTCTGAACGTCTTCTTCGACGGCAATCACTACCTCGTCACCGGCATCATCGGTGTCCTCTCGAGCATCGTCGACAACGTACCGCTCGTTGCAGGCTGCATGGGCATGTATCCGGTTGCCGCTACAGGCGACATGGCTGTGGACGGCATCTTCTGGCAGCTCCTCGCTTACTGCGCCGGTGTGGGCGGCTCAATGCTCATCATCGGCAGCGCCGCAGGCGTTGTGGTAATGGGTCTGGAGAAGATCACCTTCGGATGGTATATGAAGAAAATCACATGGATAGCTTTCGTCGGCTACATAGCCGGCATCATCAGCTATTACGTGCTTCGTACATACATCTTTACTACTCCGCTGTAAAGAATTAGGAGTATAAACGAAAAAAGGCTTTAATGCAGGACAAAACCTGCATTAAAGCCTTTTTTATTAGTCAAAGCATTTCTTATTCGTCAACACCGAAGAGCGGGTCTTCCGGCATTACCATTACCGGCTTCTGATCGAACTCCTTGAGGAGGTTCTCGGGAACGTACTTCTTGTCAACTACGAGACGGAACATATATTCCTCAAACCACTTGGCGCTCATGATCAGACAACCCTTGTCGCCGTTGTTCGGACCCCATGAGTTCTCCACCTTCCATTTGATTGGCTTTCCGTTAGCGTCAAGGTCGACGGCTGAGAGAGTCATGGCGTGTGTCGAACCAGAGTCGTATGTAGAGATGCGCTCAGCCTTTGTCATCGGGAATGTTGTGTTGAAGAGCGAGCCGTAGTCATAGTTCTCTGTGTCGAGGTAGCCCAGCTCGCGGTCGAACTGCTTGCCTACGTCGTAAGAAGAATACATCTTCTTGCCGTCCTTGAGAGAAGCGATGGCGAGGTTGGCGATGTCCTCCATCGGGAGGTTGAGGTACTTCCAGTTCTGTCCGTCGTAGACGTGACGGTCATACTCCACCTCGTATGTCTTGTGGTAGGGGCGGCGCGGGTCGTTCATCACCATGATGAATGTGCCTTCGAGCGGACGGCCTACTGTGTAGTCGTAGAACTGCTTCGGTGTGAACTTGCGCGGTTCGCCGACCGGCTTGCCATCCTTGTTGCGGAACTGATATGTAAATTCCTTCACCGGCTCGCCCATTGTCATGGCGAGCATGCGATATACGGTGCCGAGCATCTCAGCCTTGCGGTCCTCGATGGCCTTCTGCTTCTTTCCGTCAGCCACCATCTTGCGGAGCTCCAGACCATACTCGCGGAGCTTGGAAGAGATGAGAGACGAGATCTTGGATGTGTTCTCAGCTGAGAAAGTCTCGGGCTGCACCTGCTTGGGCACGAGTCCGTATTTCGGAGCGAGGTCGGCTACGCCGCAGAATGTACCGCCGTCGTTGAGCGGGTTCTTGAAGAAGAACTGCACACGCACGTCGTCGATGGGCTTCTTGGCGTTGTCGATGATGCCCTGGAGCATGAGGTTTGCCTTCTCCAGCTGGTCGTAGAAGAAGAGATAGTCGTGCGAATACTCTACGACGAGGCTGTCTGCGTGCTGACGAGCGAAGTCAGAACGGAGCACGTTGAAGCCGGAGAACATCCAGCATCTTCCCGAACTCTTCTGGTCATGGATGTTCTGTGACGGTGTCTCCACGCTGAAGTGGTTGTCGAAGGTGGTGCGGTTAGAGAAGTTCTTGGCAAGATTGTCAATCTTGTTGCTTGCCATTGCGTTGAATACAGCCTTCGGTGTGGCAGTCTGCATCTTCTCAATCTTCTGCATTGTTTCGGCAGAGATACCTCCGCCACGTGTCTGTGCGCTGGCTGTCAAAGCAAGCGCGAGGCAAATGCCCGTGAGTGTGGTTTTCTTCATTTAACTGATTAATTTGATTTTTTTATTTTTAAGAATGTTGTTGTTGGTTTTCTTTCTGCGCGTCTTTAGGCTCTTGCTGAGCTTCTTCAGGCTTCTGCTGAGCTTCATTCTGCTCTTTCGGAGCTTCTTGCGGCTCGGCTTGCGTAGGCTTCGGCGGATTCATATACGCCTCGATGTCCCTTATGACGGCTGCAAACTGTGGCGAACCTACATATCCCACGTTTCGCCTTATGAGGCATTCCACGTCAGCCACGCTGGAAGAGTAGCATGACAGCTCGTTGTGGCGCTGCGTGGTGTGGAGGCTCTGGTGGGTTATCTCTCTCTCCCGTTCGCGCATCAGACGGTTGCACGTCTTTTTCAGCAGCGGCATCACCACCTTGTCGAAGAGGAAGTGGCCCTGTATATACATATATGTCTGGTCCGGCATGACGCCAAGACTCTTCATCGACTCCTTCACTTCGGCGTATGACGGCTTTGCGTCAGGGTGCTGCTTCTGCAGTTGCACAATCTTTCTGCCCACCCGTTTGCGCAGATTGTCGAGCGCAGCGGAGGCGTTCTCCGGCGAAATGTTGCCCATTTCGATGGTGTGGAGGAAGTCGGAGATGGAGAAGTGTGGCGTGGCTCCCGTGCGGTATGACCAGATGTTCCACACGAAGAGCGGGAATATTGCCACGGAGAAGTCGGCGAGGAACCGGCGGAAGTCGAATCCAGCCTGGTCGTTCAGCGTCGCAGCCACGCAGACATCGTGGAGCGACGGTGCGTAGCATTGCATGTTCTCTATGGCGTAAGCGTAAGTGTGGAAGATGTAGGGGCTGGAGAGGATGACGTCCGACTGCTTTGTGGCTCCCTGTCCGAGGTAGTCATAGTCGGCATCCACGCATGCTATCATGTTCTTGCCCACTCTTCCGTCCTCTATGAGGCTCATTATGGCAGCCTTCTTTCCCCGTTCCAGATGCTCCTTCCGGGATGGCAGCATCACCTCGAAGAAGCGTTCCTCGTTCTCGAAGCGTGAGAGCACGGAGCGCCAGAAGAATATGTCGTCGTAGCTCTCGACGTAAGCCACGATGCGTCGGCGCGACTGGCGTGAGTTTAGCCGGTTGGCAGCCTCGATGTATTGCGACGTTATGCTGTCGCGAAGACGTCTTGCCATAGTGCTTTCGGTTTTAGGGGTTAATAGGGTGAGGGGTTATTTTGGGGTTACTGATTGTCCGTGATGTCGCTCACTTCGGTCACGCGGTCTGCCCATCCGTTCATGATTACGGCTGGCGAGTGAGTGGTCAGGATTATCTGTACGTTGGGGTTTAGCTCGAGTATGAGGTCGATGAGGCGTTGCTGCCAGTCGACGTGCAGACTCACTTCCGGCTCGTCCATGAAGAGCACGTAGGGCCGTTGGTCTTCCACGAGTACCGTCAGCAGTATGACGAGCATCTGCTTTTCGCCGCTTGAGAGCTGGTACGGCGTGAGCGTTTCGCCTATTTGGGAGAAGCGAATCTCGTTCTCCGTACGTATGATGGTCTTGCCGGTGTCGGCGAAGAGGTCGTCAATGAGGTCCTGGAAGCGCTTCTTCGGAGCCGAAATGGTCTGCGCCTTCTGTGCAGCGTCGGGCGTTGCCTCCTGCAGGCACTGTATGATGCGGTTGCCGATGTTCACCTGATAGTCCAGATACTTGCGCTGAAGGAAGAACAGCTGTATGTCCAGCTCCGTGGCAAGGTCGGCAAGTGATGTGTTGAGCTTGTCGGCAGAGACAGGATTCACCAGCGGACGGTCAAACGATCTGATGACATCATAGCGTATCCAACGCGCATCCTCAGGCACCACTTTCAGGCGTACGCCCTTGAGCATGTGGCTGGGAAACTCGCCGCCTGCAGACAGTCCCTTCACCACCTTGTTAAGGATGGTGCTCTTTCCGACGCCGTTAATGCCGCTCAGTATGTTCACCTGCCGGTCGAGATTCCATACCACGTGTCGCTTTCCGCTCCACAATGAGTCGATCTCAATTTGTTGGATGTATTCTGCATATTTCATAGACGTAGAGTTTTAGTTGGTTTCTTGTTTTGTTGGTCCTACACCAATGAGTCGAGTTGTCTCTTCAGTTCCTTCAGCTCGTCGCGCACGGAGATGAGCGTTTCCAGTATTTCCGAGCTCTTGTCCACGCCTGCCCGGTTATGGCTGAGCATCTTTCGTGCGGCGGATATCTTGAATCCCCGCACCTTCACCAGGTTGTATATGGCTCTGATCTGCTCGATGTCAGCCTCCGTATACTGGCGTACGTTCTTGCCTACGGTCTTGGGCTTGAGTCGCGGAAACTCGGTCTCCCAATATCGGAGTGTGCTTTCGCGCACGTCGAACATCTCCGCCACCTCCTTTATGGAGTAATATAGCTTCACGTTCTTGTCTGTGTTTAGTGCCATGAGGAATAGATATATGTTTTGTAATACGGTCCGTGCCATCGACGAAACCGTTTTTTATTATATAATGTTCGAATTTATTTGCAAAAATAACCAAAACGGCGTACCTTTGCAAACGTTTTAGTAAGAATTTAAATACAAAGTACATAATATTTTAAATATGATGACAGCTAACGAAATCCGCGACTCGTTTAAGAAGTTTTTTGAGTCGAAAGGACACACCATCGTGCCTTCTGCACCGATGGTAATCAAGGATGACCCAACATTGATGTTCACCAACGCTGGTATGAACCAGTGGAAGGACATCATCCTCGGCACACGCGAGCCCGAACCGCGCCGCCGTGCCGACACACAGAAGTGCCTCCGCGTGAGCGGCAAGCATAACGACCTTGAAGAGGTCGGACACGACACTTACCACCACACCATGTTCGAGATGCTCGGCAACTGGTCGTTCGGCGACTACTTCAAGGAGGGAGCCATCGACTACGCATGGGAGTATCTGGTGGACGTTCTGAAGCTCAACCCCGCTGACCTCTACGTTACGGTTTTCGAGGGAAGCGAAGCGGAAGGACTGAAGCGTGACGATGAGGCTGCATCATATTGGGCAAAGCATGTTCCTGCTGACCATATCATCAACGGCAACAAGCACGACAACTTCTGGGAGATGGGCGATACGGGTCCTTGCGGTCCCTGCTCTGAGATTCACCTCGACTCGCGTACTCCCGAGGAGAAGGCCAAGACTCCCGGACGCGAACTCGTAAACAAGGACGATCCCCAGGTTATCGAGATCTGGAACATCGTGTTCATGCAGTACGAGCGCAAGGCCAACGGCTCGCTCGTTCCGCTTCCAATGCACGTTATCGATACAGGTATGGGCTTCGAGCGTCTTGTTCGCGCCATGCAGGGCAAGCACTCTAACTACGATACCGACATCTTCCAGCCCATCATCAAGGAGGAGGAGAACATCACCGGTCTGAAGTATGGCGTAAACGAGGAGACTGACGTGGCTATGCGTGTATGCGCTGACCACCTCCGCGCTGTGGCTTTCTCCATCGCTGACGGACAGCTTCCTTCCAATGCCAAGGCAGGTTACGTCATCCGCCGCATCCTTCGCCGTGCCGTTCGTTACGCTTACACGTTCCTCGGACAGAAGGAAGCGTTCATCTATAAGCTCATCCCCGTGCTCACAAGAGAGATGGGAGAGGCCTTCCCCGAACTCAAGGCTCAGCACGACCTCATCCTCCACGTTATCAAGGAGGAGGAAGACTCGTTCCTCCGCACTCTTGAGAAGGGCATCAACCTCCTCTCTGCCGCAATGGAAGAGCTGAAGAAGCAGGGCAAGACCAAGCTGGACGGTGTTCAGGCTTTCCGTCTGTTCGACACTTACGGCTTCCCGCTCGACCTTACTGAGCTTATCTGCCGCGAGAACGGTTTCACCGTGGACGCGGAAGAGTTTGATGCTGAGATGAAGAAGCAGAAGGACCGCGCACGCAACGCCGCTGCTGTGGAGAACTCAGACTGGGTGAACATCCGCGAGGGCGAGCAGCAGTTCGTAGGCTATGACTACACAGAATATGAGTGTCACATCCTTCGTTACCGCAAGGTTACGCAGAAGAAGAACACATATTACGAAATCGTGCTTGACTATACTCCGTTCTACGGCGAGATGGGTGGTCAGGTGGGCGACACCGGCGTGCTCGTCAGCGAGGACGAGACTGTCACCATCACCGACACAAAGCGCGAGAACGGCCAGTCTGTTCACATCGTGAAGGAGCTGCCGAAGAACCCTGAGGCTGACTTCATGGCTTGCGTCAACACCGACGAGCGCGACGCTTCGGCTGCCAACCACACCGCCACTCACCTTCTCGACTATGCTCTGAAGCAGGTGCTCGGCGACCACGTGGAGCAGAAGGGATCGTTCGTTTCGCCGACAACTCTGCGTTTCGACTTCTCTCACTTCTCAAAGGTTACTGACGAGGAGCTGCGCAAGGTGGAGCGTATCGTCAACGATATGATCCGTCAGGACATCGCTCTGGACGAGCATCGCGACACTCCTTTCGAGGAAGCCAAGAAGCTTGGTGCCATCGCTCTCTTTGGCGAGAAGTATGGCGACAAGGTTCGCGTGGTTCGTTTCGGACCGAGCTGCGAGTTCTGCGGTGGTATTCACGTCAAGTCAACCGGTCGTATCGGTTTCTTCAAGATAATCTCTGAGAGCAGCGTTGCCGCCGGCATCCGCCGTATCGAGGCAAAGACCGGTAAGGAATGTGAGGAGCTTCTCTATAACATCGAGGACAGCTTGAAGGCCATCCGCGCCCTCTTCAATAACGCCAAGGATCTTCAGGCTGTTATCGGCAAGTACATTGAGGAGCACGACGCAATGAAGAAGAACATCGAGCAGTTCCAGGCTCAGGCTGTGGAGCGCACCAAGACAGAGCTGGTGCAGAAGGCTCGCGAGGTGAACGGCATCAAGGTCATCACCGCTGTACTGCCTATGGAGCCGGCTGCTGCCAAGGACCTCATGTTCAAGCTGCGTCAGGCTGTAGCGGAGAATATGCTCGCCGTTATCGGAACCGTATCGCACGACAAGCCGATGCTGAACGTAGCAATGAGCGACGACCTCGTTAAGGAGCACTCTCTCAATGCAGGTAAGATGGTTCGCGAGGCTGCTAAGCTCATCCAGGGTGGCGGTGGCGGTCAGCCCCACTTCGCTCAGGCTGGCGGTAAGAACGCTGACGGTCTGTCTGCTGCCGTGGATAAGGTAGTGGAGCTGGCTAACCTTTAATTATATCGGACCTGATAAGGTCATTATTTGAAAAGCGATCAGGCAATGCAAATATCGTACAAACGGTAAAAAGGTGTTACAAAATAAAAATCGGTTTTAGAGATTTTTCTTGCCGTTTTCGTAGGGTTTTGCTTCGCTGTTGACCCCATTATATATAAGAAAAGCCTCTTTTGTCTTCCAATACAGCCGCTGTTGGAAGGCAAAAGAGGCTTTTTTGTATCATAACAGAGGCTGTATTGGAGTGTAAAAGTGGCTCTTTAGCAACCTTATTGTGCTTGTTTAGCTCCGTCATTCATTGCACATTTCTTTTCTTTATCGCATAACCGTCTGTGCGCCAGTATGATGTCGCTGCACGCTCAAAACTCGAAAATTTCGCACCAATGATTTCTTTGTGCGCTGAACGAGGAGTATTGAGCGTTAGAAATGCAAATATAGTCTTCGGCGGAATCGCCGAAGAGTTAGGAATTTTGAATTAGGAATTGTGCGCCAAGGCGCATTGTGAATTGTTCAGTTTTGAATTGATAGGACGAAATCTTCCAATTCAAAATTCGGACGGTATGCCGTCCGATATGTTAGGCAGGGCTTTGACAAAAACCTAACTCTATGCAAAAATCCCTCAATGAGGGATAAAAGATGATTAATTCGTCCCTCAATGAGGGAAGTTTTCGAAAGAATTTATCCCTCATTGAGGGATTATTTGTATCTTTGCTGCAGTTTTAAATGATATTCGTCTAAAAGAGCAAGATATGATAGACAATAAACTATATGAATACATGGCGGAGTTATTGAAACGTACTCCGCTTGATTTCGTCAGATATAAATATGATGAAATCAACTGGAATGGACGATTAATAGGTGTCGTTGGGCCGCGAGGCATTGGAAAATCCACCATGATACTTCAGCGAATCAAGCTTTCTAAGGAAGGCCATCACCTGTATGTGTCTGCCGACAACATCTATTTTTCAAATCATTCCTTGATTGACTTCGCTGATGAGTTTGTCAAGGAGGGTGGTACACATCTTTATATAGATGAAATTCACAAGTATGCTGGTTGGAGCAGAGAACTGAAGCAAATTTACGACATGCACCCATCCCTGAACCTTATCTTTACCGGTTCATCGGTATTGGACATCAAGAAGGGCGAAGCTGATCTGAGTCGTCGGGCACTGATGTATATGATGCAAGGCTTGTCGTTCAGGGAATACCTGCAACTTTTTGAAGGTATTAAGACCCGAGTTTTCAGTCTCGACGAGATACTTAATCATCAGGTAGAGATTCCGGGGTTGGAACATCCATTGCCAGTTTTCAGAGCATACCTCGACCATGGCTATTACCCATTTTCCATAGAGGGAGATTTTACGCAAAGAATGCTGCAAGTGATAGACCAAACAGTAGAAGTTGACATTCCGCAATATGCTGATATGAAAGCCTCAACAGCACGCAAGCTAAAGCGTATGCTCGTTATCCTTTCCGGATTGGCTCCCTACAAGCCAAGCGTGGAGAACCTCGCCACAGAAATCGGGGTAAGCAAGAACAACGTGCCTGATTATCTCGTCTATCTGGAACGTGCAGGAATGATAGGTCTGCTCAGAGATGACACTTCAGGGATGCGCAATCTTGGAAAGGTAGAAAAAGTCTATGTCGATAATCCAAGCCTGATGTCAGTTCTTACCCCTAATCCCAATATCGGAAACATAAGGGAAACTTTCTTCTACAATCAGATGAGAGAAAAACAGGATGTTACTTCCTCTCGGGTTTCCGACTTTACCATTGGTGATTATACCTTTGAGATTGGTGGAAGGAAGAAAGGTAAAAAGCAGATAGAGGATGTAAAAAATGGACGTATCGTAAAAGACGATATAGAGACGGGGCATGGAATTATCATCCCTCTCTGGTACTTCGGAATGAATTATTAGATTCCGCAAAAAACAGCAAAAAGGTGTCGCATTCCTACGAATGCGACACCTTTTTGGTAGGAAGTAGACACCTTGACAGAGGAAAGCGATACCTTTTTTCGGTGGAAATCACTATATTTGCAACATGAAGGAAATAATAGAAACTATGCCAAGGATAGAATTAGCCCTGATTATCATCGGGGTGTTTGTACTCATATTATGCCTTATCTTCGGATATGCCATGATACATGAGTACAGGATGTACCTTGAGAATCATTGGAAGGCTCGCTATAGCTTTCGTGACTTCATCAAGAGAGAACGCTTTTATATCTTTCTGCTGTTGACTTCCATATTTGTCTTACTGACCAACCTCTTATATTTCCTGGAATGAAAAAAAATAAACGAAATAATAGTAGCCCAAAATATAATCTTGACATTGTCTGCCGACCAAGAAGAGATGGAGTTTGATGGAATGTGGCCCCCAACTTCTACTGATTACAAGGATAGTCAAGACTACAATGACTGTAAATTTCTTGGGTATACCGCACTTCACGGAAAACGACAAGGGTCTATATGCCACGATGAACAGGTGGCGTATAGCCCCTTGATTGTATAGCGATTATGCCGCCCTAACTATATAAAAATAGGTGGTTAGGGCGGTGATATCACTTATAACACCGCCTTAACTATGTTAAAAAAGGTGGTTAGGGCGGTGGTATCCTTGCAGAATTCATTTTTTTGTTTATCTTTGCACCAGCAAGATTTAGTATAAATGAAATAAAATCAGAAAGTTATGGATGCAAACGGAATAATAGGACGTGAATATGAGCAGAAACTCATTCAGGAACGTTGTAAAAGCAGCAAGGCGGAACTGATAGCTGTCTATGGTCGTAGGCGTGTAGGAAAGACTTTCCTGGTTCGGAAAATGTTTAACGACCAGTTTGCCTTTTCGTTTATAGGTATGTATGAAGTGAGTCGGGCAGTACAACTGGAGCAGTTTCGGATGGCATTGGCGCAGTATGCTAAAAAATCTGTGCCGAGATTGAAAACCTGGTTTGAGGCATTTGCTGCTTTGCGAGAATATCTTTCGGGGTTGTCTCAGCAGGAACCGATTATATTGTTCTTTGATGAGTTGCCTTGGATGGATACGCCCAAAAGCAATTTCATCGCAGCTTTCAGCTATTTTTGGAATTCATGGGCTTCAATGGTCACTCATCTTAAACTTATCGTCTGTGGTTCTTCCACCACGTGGATGTTGTCTAAGTTTATAGGCGACAAGGGCGGATTGTATGGTCGTGTAACCCGGCAGATCTATCTGGCTCCATTCTCTCTGGGCGAGACAGAGCAGTTCTTAAACGGATTGAAAGGTCTGGCTTTTACCCGCCAGCAGGTTTTGGATGTGTATATGATACTGGGTGGTATTCCTTATTATCTTGATATGCTGGAGCGTGGTGTACCATTGGATGTATGCATCGACAGACTGTTTTTCTCGCAGGATTCACCATTGCGTGGAGAATTCGATTTCCTTTTCCGTTCCCTCTTTAATGACTCCAAGCATTATCGCAAGATAGTAGAAGTGCTTTCAGAAAAAATGAAGGGTATGACGCGTAAGGAATTGATGGATGAGTTGAAACTGAAAGGTGGTGGACAGTTGTCTGAAATCCTGGAGAATCTGAAGAAATGCGACTTTATCAGGAAATATTCTACTATTGGAAAAAGTGAAAGGGATGCCCTTTATCAGTTAACAGACTTATATTCATTGTTCTATACCCGTTTTGTGGCAAATAATAGTGGGCAGGATAAGAACTTCTGGAGTAATATGCGTAATTCGGGAAGCAGAACAGCCTGGAGCGGTTATGCTTTCGAGCAGGTATGCCTGCATCATATTCCACAGATAAAGAAAGCCTTGGGTATTTCGGGTGTTTTAGCGAATGTTTATTCCTGGTCTTGCCGTCCTTTTGTAGATGCTACTGGTGCAGAATGGAGAGAAGGACAGATTGATATGCTGATAGATCGTGCTGATGGTGCTATCAATATCTGTGAGATGAAATATGCCAAGGATGAGTTTGTGATAGATGCCAGCTATGAGCAGCGTCTGCGTGACAGAATGTCTTCCTTCTCTGTAGCGACCAAGACGAAGAAGGCATTGCTGCATACATTCATTACGACTTATGGGGTGAAGCAGAATATGCATAGCGGATTGGTGAATAGTGAGGTAAGGATGAGTGACCTCTTTGAAAAAGTAAACATAAGATAAGAAGAGTATGGATCCGATCTGCAATTAACTTGGTTGACAAGGGTCTATATGCCACGATGAACAGGTGGCGTATAGACCCTTGATTGTATAGCGAGAGAAGATTTCTGTATTCTCTTTCTTTATCCTTATTCTTCCCTTATCACCACTGTAACGCCACGTGCAGCCTGCGCTCCCATTACCAGCGCCTGCTCGATGTCGGCTGTCTTTGACGGGCCTGAGATGAATGTGCCGAGTCCGGTCTTTGGCATGCAGATGCGGTCGTATGCCTCGTGCATGTTGTTCACGATGCCGCTCTTCGGGAGAACGATGACAAGATACTCGCTGATGAAGCATACGGCTTTCTCTTTCATGTCCTGCGGAATCCAGACGCAACCGTTCTCCGCCACTCCAATCTGTCCGTACACCACGCCTACGTCGGTGCCGTTTAGGTCCTGCGCCTCTGCCACGGTGTCTGGATTGATGGTGGCGATGGTCAGTTCAGTTATGTTTGAGGCTATGGTCTTTGCTTCCGGATAGGCGCTTCTTACGATGTCGTCGAGCTTTTCGCCCGGCTTAGCCATCACCACCTTGCTGCCCACCGACATGCTAATATCCACAAACTGCTTTACCGTGTCGTCATACGATATGCCGTCTATTGGCGTGTCAGGCATCGGATATTGTTCGTGTGTGTTGCGTCGCAACTTCTCCAATAGTTCGTCTTTGTATGTCATTGTTCTTTCTGTTCGTTATGGTTCAGTTTTCCTTTCTTCCACATAGTCTGGAACGACTCCTTTGCAAATTTCGGCATTGCGTGTCCCACGCCCCAAGGATTGAGTGAGCGGATGTGCGTCAGGCTGTCCGGTATGATATTGGCAAGAGAAGCCATACGCAAGGCTGAAGAATAGAGTAGGGGGTGATTGAAGAGCTCTTCCATTCCCTTAGACATGCATTTCTTCATCGTATCTGCCTTATGCAGCGAGTCGAGCTTCTGTCTCCACAGATAAACCTGCGAACCTGGATTGACCTTTGCCGGGCATACATTGTCGCACGACAGGCAGAGCGTGCAAGCGCTGACGTTGTCGGTATAGCGTGGCGCATCGTGCAGCATGCCGAGATTGATGCCGATGGGACCGGGGATGAAGTAAGTGTATGAGTAGCCTCCCGAGCGGCGATATACAGGGCATGTGTTCATGCAGGCTCCGCAGCGAATGCACTTCAGCGTCTCCCAATGCTCGTCGTTGGCAAGGATGTCGCTTCGTCCGTTGTCCACGAGGATGACGTGCATCTCCGCTCCCTGCCTTGCCTGACGGAAGTGTGAGGTGTAAGCCGTTGTGGGCTGTCCCGTAGCAGAACGGCAGAGCAGACGCTGGAATACGGCGAGCGACTTATAGTCGGGCACAATCTTCTCTATTCCCATTGCCACGAGATGCAGCTTAGGCATTGACGTTGACATGTCGGCGTTGCCCTCATTGGTGCAAACCACGATGTCGCCTGTCTTTGCCACACCGAAGTTACATCCCGTCATTCCTGCTCCTGCTTCCATAAACTGGTTGCGCAGATGCTCGCGTGCGCATCTTGTCAGATAGGTCGGGTCATAATTGCCTTTCTCCTTGCTTATGCCCTTCTCCTCGAACATCTCTCCCACCTCTTCTCTCTTGAGGTGTATGGCAGGCATGACGATGTGGCTCGGCTTCTGATGGAGCAGTTGCAGGATGCGTTCGCCAAGGTCGGTCTCCACGACGTCGATGCCATGACTCTCGAGGAACGGGTTCATGGCGCACTCCTCGGTAAGCATCGATTTGCTCTTTACCATCTTCTTTACGCCGTGACTCTGCAGTATGTCGAGCACGATGTTATTGAAGTCGGCTGCGTCCTTAGCCCAATGCACAATGACGCCGCGGCTCTCCAGCTGCGTGCTGAACTCCTCCAGATAGTCAGCCAAGTGAGTTACGGTGTGCTGCTTTATCTGGCTGGCATGTTCGCGCAGCTCCTCCCATTCTGGCAACCCTGACGCCGTGTTGTCGCGTTTTTGTCTTAATGACCAGAAGGTGGCGTCGTGCCAAGAGGTCTTTTCTCTGTTGTCGTTGAAGCGTCGTGCCGCTTCGGAATGTAGTGTGCTCATAGTCCTGCTGCTAATATCTCTACCACGTGTATGAACTTAATAGGCTTGTTCTCCTTCTTTGCAATGCCCTGCATGTGCATAAGGCATGACGAGTCAGGGCCGGTGATGTATTCCGCTCCCGTAGCCATGTGACGTTCAATCTTGTCCTCTCCCATGCGCTTCGACACGTCCGGCTCCTCCACGGAGAACATTCCTCCGAAACCGCAGCACTCGTCCTTACGCTCCGGCTCACGGATGGTGATGCCGTCAACGAGTTGGAGGAGGTCGATAATCTTGTTGAACTGCGGCACCTGTCGTTCTGAAGGCGATGACAGTCCCAGTTCGCGCACGCCGTGACACGAGTTGTGTACGCTGACGATGTGCGGGAAGTGAGCCTTGAGGCTTGTCGGTTTCACGACGTCATGCAGAAACTCCACCACGTCCATAATCTTCTTTGACGTGAGGCATTCGTGATTGCCTTTGGCAAGTCGTGGATGATAAAGCTTGACAAAGGCTGCGCACGATGCCGACGGCGCCACCACATAGTCGAACTCCTTGAAGAGATCGTCGAAGTGGCGTGAGATGTCCGTAGCCATCTTCTCAAAGCCGGCGTTTGCCATTGGCTGTCCGCAGCAAGTCTGCTTGAGAGGGTAGGTTACGTCGAGTCCGAGGCTTGTCAGGAGTTTGTAGGTAGCCACTCCTACTTCCGGATACAAAGCATCGACGTAACATGGAATAAACAATCCGATTTTCATAATGTCTTTATAGCTCTTTAGCGTGTTAAAAGTGTTTTTCTATTATTTGTTTTTGCGCGGATCGGCGAGTGTTATCACTTCGCAGTCCTTGAATTGGTCGCCGTCGATGGTCAGTCTTACGATGGTACGTTCTTTCTGCCATCCCTGCAGTCCTGCAGCTCCGGGATTGATGTGAAGGAGTCCGAGCTCCTTGTCGTTCATGATCTTCAGAATATGTGAATGTCCGCTGATGAAGAGTTTGGGCGGACGTTCGTAAATCTGTTTTCTGATGCTTGCGTCGTACTTACCGGGATAACCTCCGATGTGCTTCATCAGAACGTCCACGTCCTCACATTTGAAGCGCAGCACTTCGGGATACATCATACGGAGGTCGCCGCCGTCGCAGTTGCCGCAGACGGCACGCAGAGGTCTGAACTCGGCGAGGCGCTCCGCAAGGAATGGGGAGCAGATGTCGCCGGCGTGCCATATCTCGTCGCATGGCTCGAAGTAAGTCAGATACTTGTCGTCCCAGAAAGAGTGGGTGTCGCTGATAATGCCGATGGTCTTCATTCCGCAGCCTTCCTTTCCAGAGCTTTCCTTATGAAGCTGACTGCGAGTTCGGTTGTGCCGTCCATTCCCAGTCTTGACGAGTTGATGCAGAGGTCATAGCTTTCGCTCTTTCCCCATGTCTTGCCCGTATAGTAGTTATAGTATGACGAGCGTCCCTTCTCCTGATTCTCTATTATCTTTCGTGCCTCCTCTTCCGTACAGTCATGGCGCTGGCGTATCTGCGCTATGCGCTCATCGATGTCCGCCGTGATGAAGATGCTGACAAGGTTCTTGTGTTCGCGGAGCACATATTCAGCGCATCGTCCTACGAAGACGCACGGTCCTTCCTCAGCCGCCTTGCGGATGGCGTCGCTCTGTATGCGGAAAAGATTCTCCTGCGACATCTCGTTATCGTAGAAGGCATTGTCCGAGATGAAGGGCACGTGCACATGGAACATGAGGTCCAGAAAGCCCTTCTTCTCGTCGTTCTTCTCGAAGCATTCCTCGCAGAATCCGCTTTCGCGTGCTGCAAGGTTGAGTATCTCCTTGTCGTAGAGCTTGCATCCGAACACCTCCGCTATCTTCTTTGCCACGACGTGTCCGCCGCTGCCGAGCTGTCGTCCGATGCATATAATGATATTGTCGTTTTGCATATTATGTGGTGTTTCTTGTTATAGTTTCTTCTTATTGTGGGGCTATGCCTTCGCGCTTGCCATCGTGCGGAACTTGCGCACATACCGTATCAGGATTATAGTGGCGAGTATAGACGCTGTGGTGTCGGCTATAGGCAGCGAAATCCAGATGCCGTCCAGTCCTACGAAGCGTGGCAGGACGATGAGCAGAGGCAGCAGGAATAGCATCTGTCTGGAGAGCGAGAGCAGCATGCTTATCTTCGCCTTGCCGATACCTTGGAAGAAGCCCGTCGTTATCATCTGAATGCCTACGAGCGGGAAGGCGAGCATGTTTATCTGTATGGCTCTGATGGATATGCTGATGAGTGTGGCATCGGTGGTGAAGAGGCGTGCGCACTGGTAAGGGAACAGGTGGACGAGGATAAAGCCGAATGTGGTGATGCTGAATCCTGTGCACAGTCCGTACTTGAGCAGTCGGAGCAGACGGTCGTATCGGCGTGCACCGTAGTTGTATCCCGTGATGGGGAACATTCCCTGATTGACGCCCATGTTTATCATGATGAATATGAAAGCCATCTTGTTGGCGATGCCGTAAGCGCCCACTGCCATGTCGCCGCCGTACTTCTGCAGTCCGGTGTTGATGAATATTACGACGATGCAGGCGCACACGTTCATGGCGAAAGGCGACATGCCAATGGCGAAGATGTTCTTTACGATTTGTGACTCCGGACGGTAGATGCCACGTCGGAAGTGCATTATCTCATTCTTGTTGCTGAAGAGTCGGCATTGCCAAGCCAGCGCCACCGACTGCGATATCACCGTAGCCCAAGCGGCTCCACGGATGCCCATACCCAAGGGCCAGATGAAGATGGGGGCGAGGATGACATTGAGGAGCACGGAGAGCATGGACGCTCCCATGGCGTGCTTTGGCTTGCTGGCAGCACGCAGCACAGCGTTCAGTCCGAAGAACATCTGCTGGATGACATTGCCGGCGAGTATCACTTCCATGTATTCCCTTGCGTAAGGCAGCGTGTCCTTGCTGGCTCCGAAGAAGAGGAGGATAGGATTGAGGAAAGAAAGCGTGATGATGCTGAAGACGATGCCCACCAGAAGGTTCAGCGTGATGTTGATGCCGAAGATTCGTTGTGCCGTGGCATAGTCTTTCTGTCCCAGTTTTACGGAGATGCACGTTGCGGCTCCGACTCCTACGCCGGCTCCGAAGGCAGCTGCAAGGTTCTGGAACGGGAATGTTATGGCCAGTCCGCTGATGGCCAGAGGTCCGCAACCCTGTCCGATGAATATGCTGTCTATCATGTTGTAGAGCGACGATGCCGTCATCGCTATGATGGCTGGTAGGGCATATTGCACTAAGAGTTTGCCGACCGGCTTGGTTCCTAATTCGAGTGTAGCTTTCTTGTTATCCATTTATGTCCTTTTTTCTTCCTTCCTTTATATAAATAATAGGAGATACGGCTTCGAGCCGTACCACTCAGCCTTAAAAGCAATTAATGTGTAATATAGATTAAGTGGTACGGCTCGAAGCCGTACCTCCTAATTCCTAATTAGAATCCGTAGATTTCTTTCAGCTTCTCCATGAGCTTCTCGCCACGGAGGTCGGCGGCGATGATCTTGCCAGATGGGTCAACGAGGTAGCTTGCCGGGATAGAGTTGATGCCGTAGGTCTGTCCTGCGAGAGTTTTCCATCCCTGGAGGTCAGAGAGGTGCACCCATCCGAGCTGCATGTCGTCCACAGCCTTCTTCCATTTCTCCAGGCTGTTGTCGAACGACAATCCCACTACGTTGAATCCTTTGCTCTTATACTTGTCGTACGCAGCCTTCACGTTCGGCATCTCGGCGCGGCACGGTCCGCACCAGCTTGCCCAGAAGTCGATTAGCACGTAGTTGCCCTTACCGCAATATTCGGAGAGCTTGTGCGGATTGCCGTCCATGTCGTTCTCGGTGATGTCAATGAATGGCTGTCCGATGATGCCTGCTTTCTTGGCAAGAGCAGCGAGATACTGTCTTGCACCAGCGAGAGCCGGGTGAGAAGCGTATGCACGTTTCGGGTCGAGCACCTCCTTCAGTTCAGGATATTCCAGGTCGTACACGATGTTATTGATGAAAGCGGCGGGGATGAGGTTGTCCTTATTTTCATTCACAATCTCCTTTACGCGCTTCACGAGCTGGTTAGAGAGAGCTTCCAGCTTCGGTGTCAGTTCAGCAGCGAGTTTCTCCAGCTCTTCCTTGCTCTTGCCAGCCTCCTGCGCCTCGCTGTACTGCATATACAGAGGAGCTGTCTGTGAGGAGATGGCGTCCAGCTCGCGGTCATATCCGTTGAGGCGTGTGTTAAGGTCAGAGCCCTTCAGTATCTTTGTTGTCATGTCGATGGTTACGGGAGTGCCGTCATTGAAGAACACGCTGTAGTCGTTCTTCGTGGCTGTGATGCCGAGCAGCGCGTCCTTTTCCGCCGTGCCCTTCATACTGAACTTACCGTCCGTCACAGTGGCGCTGTCGATGGCTTGAGCCTGTCTGCTGCCCATTTCGATGATATACACCTTTGCGGCGTTATTACACTGTCCGCTTACGTTATATTCTGTTCCTTCCTTACTCTGTGCGCATGCAGCGAGCGCCACTATGGCACATGCCGCAAGTGATAGAATTGTCCTCATAATTTTCATGTTTTTTATTGTTTTTTATTTGTTGGCAAAAGTAACAATAAAAAATGAGATTGTTTGTCCGTTAGTATTTATTAAAAGTTAATTTTACGGTATATAATGATATGGTTTGTTTGTATGTCGGGCTTTTTGTGTATTTTTGCGGAAGTAAAGTATAAAGAATACAAGTAGTAAAAACAAAAAGCAAAAAGATTATGAGAAAGACATTGTTAATGCTTGTGATGATGCTCACCGCTATGGCGGCATCCGCACAGAGCGTCAAGACATTAGGCACTGTGGACAACGCCGTCATGCAGTGTGATAAGAAGCAGGGCTGCTGCAAGCAGGCAGACAAGAAGCAAGGCTGCCAGAGCAAGTGCGAGAAGAAGCAGAACTGCGAGGTGAAGTGCAAGAAGGCTGATAAGCAGGGCTGCCAGAGCGCATGCAAGAAGGCTGAGCAGAAGCAGGGCTGCTGCAAGAAAGCTGACAAGCAGAACTGCCAGAGCGCATGCAAGAAAGCAGAGCAGAAACCGAGCTGCTGCAAGAAGGCAGAGCAGAAGTAATATTTTGATGTGAGGTCTCGTTACGGTTGTAATGAGGCCTCACATTTTTTGTTATGGGCGTTCGTTACGATTGTTGTGATAAACGAATAAAAGCGCGATTGTTTTGTCAATTTAACGCTTTTTTATAACTTTGCACGCTCAAAGCGCCATCCCGTCATTACATACTGTCATCTTTTCTGACCGTATGGCATCTCGGAAAGCGCTGTTTTTTATTAATTATTTCACATCAATCAAATCTATGTACAGACAAAGATTCAACAGCATGCAGGCACTGCGCTTCAAGCATTTCACGCGCCGTAGCTATGCGCTGTTCAGCTGCATCGGACGAGAGGTGCTCATCTGCACACTTAGCGTGGCCACTCTGACCTACGCCAAGGCAGACGGCATGAGCACAAAGCCCGTTCATCAGACTGCAGCTGCCGACACTCTGGGACATGAGGAGGTGAAGCTCGACGAGGTGCTGGTCACCGGATCGCGTGCGCCGCTTACTGCTCTCCAGTCGGCAAAGATCGTCTCTGTCATCACACGCGACGACATTCAGCGTGCGGAGGCAGCGAGCGTAAACGACCTCTTGAAGTTAGCCACGGGCGTGGATGTCCGTCAGCGCGGTGGCTTTGGAGTTCAGACGGATATCAGCATCAACGGCGGCACGTTCGACCAGATCACCATTCTATTGAATGGCGTAAACATCTCAAGTCCACAGACCGGTCATAACGCAGCCGACTTCCCTGTTTCGCTTTCTGACATTGAGCGCATCGAGGTTCTCGAGGGTGCATCGGCACGTGTGTTCGGATCGTCGGCTTTCAACGGAGCCATCAACATCGTCACGCGTCCGGACCGCGAGTCGTGCGTACGCCTTTCGGCTGAGGGCGGTTCGTTCGGATCCTTCGGCGGCGACTTCGGCGTGAGCCTGCTCACAGGCAGCGTCAGCCAGAAACTCAGCGGAGGCTATACGCAGAGCGACGGCGGAACGAAGAACAGCGACTTCAAGCGTCGCCGTGCATACTACACAGGCTCCTATACTTCAAGATACGCTGACCTCGTCTGGCAAGCCGGACTTTCGTCGCAGGACTATGGCGCTTCCACGTTCTACAGTGCCAAGTTTGATAATCAATGGGAGGCCACGCGCCGCATCATCACTTCCGCACAGGCTGACATCAAGCCCTTCGGCGACGAGCGCTTCGTCATCACGCCGCAGGCTTACTGGCACCGCGATGTCGACCACTATCAGCTCACACGCGGCAAGGAGGGAGCCAAGAACGGTGAGAACTATCATCGCACCGACGTCTACGGCGCCTCGCTTAACGCCCACGCCACATGGCTCCTCGGCAAGACAGCCGTGGGCATGGACATCCGCAAGGAGCATATCCTGAGTACGGCTTACGGCGACGTGCTTCCCGAGAACGAATGGAAGGACATCCATGGCACGGACCGTCGTTACGACCATCGTGGCGACCGCACCAACACCAGCCTCTTCCTCGAGCATAACGTCATCCTCGGCGGCTTCACCCTCTCGGCAGGTGTGCTTGCCAACCGCAACACAGGTTTGGACGGCGACTTCCGCTTCTATCCCGGCGTTGACCTCAGTTATCGTCCCAACGAGATGTGGAAGTTCTATGCTTCATGGAACAAGGCGCTCCGCGTGCCCACATACACCGACCTTTACACCAGCAATTCCGTGCAGCAGGGCGACACCGGTCTGCGTCCCGAGCGTACCTCCACCTTCAAGGCTGGCACCCGCTTCCGCACCCGCGGCGTTGAGGCTGTCGTAAGCGGCTTCTATTCGAAGGGCAACGACATCATCGACTGGGTGTATGAGACGGAGGAGAGCCGTAAGTATCATGCCATGAACATCGGCAAGCTTGACAACATGGGCTATTCCGTTGACGCCACGCTCAACATGACGGAGCTTCTTCCGGGTTCGTTCGTCACGCGTATAAAGGCTGGCTATGCCCGCATACATCAGCGCCACACCACCGAGCAGCCCGTCTATCGCTCGCTCTACGCCTTGGAGTATCTGCGCCACAAAGCCACCTTCCAGCTCGACCATCGCATCTGGAGTCGCCTCTCCGCATCATGGGCAGTACGCTGGCAGGAGCGCATGAATCATTACGAGCCATACACAAAGGTGGACTGCAAGTTGCAGTGGATCGCCCCCACATACAGCCTGTACGTAAAGGCAGACAACATCACCAACCACCGCTATTATGACCTTGGCGGAGTTCGCCAGCCGGGTCTGTGGATAATGGCAGGAGGAAGCGTGAAGATTGGATTATAAAAGAGATTTCGGTCATTAGAAATTTGCATTTGCCAAGTTTCTAATGACCGATTTTTTATCGTTAGCCTTGACTTTTGGATAGATTTAACGGTTTTATGCCTTGACTTTTGGATGAATTTAACGGTTTTATGCCTTGACTTCGTCATCGTGTCACCCAATATTAGGTGACACAAATATACAAATATTGTTTACTCGTAACTGTCGAACATCATTTCTCCTTTTATACCTACCTTTTTTAGGGTTTTCATTATGTAATCCTGCTCAGTTTTTTTATAGTAAAAAAGCTGTATTTCTTGGTGTTTAAAGGATAATGATGTAAATTTGCATTACTTATGACACTATAAACAGATTTCATAGATGCTAAGATATATACATCTGATAATAATATTTCTTTCGTTCTTTGCCACCACTGGAAAAGGGGCACAGGCTTCCTACAGTCTGTCAGAATATGAGCGGTGGGCAAAACTCTCTACAGACTCGCTGATGAACCGCGGCAGAAAATACCTTATCAGCGGCGACAAGTCGGATTCGGCACTTATCTGCTACACCATCGTAACATCGAGATACAATAGCGGAAAGGCATCGCGTCATGAGCTATATCAGTATGCCAAGGCTCTGAACAACATGGGATTTCTCTTTGCCGAGCATTATCTGGATTACGAGAAAGCCTACTCTTATCTTACGCAGTCGCTGAAACTGTCGCAGAAAAATCGCTTCAGCGACAATCTGCCGTACGTTTATCTCAACCTTGCCGCTGTTTACGAGAACCGCAAGTCGGTTTTCGGCTTCAGCGACCCTAAGCACGACGCTCTGAAGAACATGCGGCTTGCCTTCAGGAGTGCAACGGAGGAGAAGGAGTGGAACGTGGCATTCACCTGTTTCACCAACCTGCTGAACATGGTGGCAGAGGACAACACCTTGCACGGCATCCAGGAGGAGATAAGGATATTTAAGTCGATTTTCTCCAACCACCCTATCCCAATGGGGAAGTTTGCTATGACATTGCTCTTGTATCAAAAGGCATGTTGCAAAGGAGATTACGGCAACGCCCTGCATCAAGCCTTACAGATGAAGGTCTTAGCGGCTGACATTCCCGACATCGGTATGGAGTGTGAGCTGAACGCACGCTGGAAAATAGCTAAGGCTTTTGCAGGAATGGGCGATTTCAAGATGGCTGAAACGACTTATGGGCATATAGCCGACTTTATCCGAGAGAAGGGTATGGACGACGAGATGGTTTACCTATACGAGGATTGCAAGAAGTTGTATCAGCAGATGGGCGACAAAGAGAAGGCAAGGCAATACGACTATCTGTATCTGAAGGAGAAAGACAACCTTTTCCACCGCAGCAATGTGGAGAAAATGGAACGCTCCCACTTCGTGAACGAGATAAACAGCGTGAACGAACAGATGGAACAACTGAACGCCAAGCGACGGAAACTTTGGATAACCCTTGTTGTCGTTATCATGTTCTGTGTCGTTATCGCCGTGGCATTGGCGCTTATAATAAGAGGATTCTTCAGGCAAAGGGCTTACATAAAAATTCTATACGAAAAGAACATGGCTCTCGCCAAGGCTGAAAAGCCAAAGGAGAAAAAGGCATCATCCCTTGACGAAGACCGTATTAGCGAACTTTGCGACAAGATAGACCAGACGCTGCTCGACAACTCGCTCATCTGTTCGCCGGATTTCTCTCTCCAGCAGCTTGCCGAACACATCGGGTCGAACTACAAATATGTGTCGCAGGTCATTAACGACAGATACCAAAAGAATTTCCGTCTGCTCGTAAATGAGGCAAGAGTGAAGGAGGCTTGTCGCAGACTTGGCGATCCGGAGCAATATGGCAACCTCACGATAGAGGCTATATCAACAGGATTAGGCTTCAAGTCAAGGTCGAATTTCGCCGTTACGTTCAAGAAAATAACTGGTATATCGCCCTCCGATTTCCAGAAGATGGCAAAGAGATAACATTTACATAACATAAAAGATAAGGCGTAAAAGCTTGCATGAAATATTCAAAATGCAAGCTTTTACGCCTTATTTTGTTCTTATTCATGTTTTAGAACGACCAAAAGTCTTTTTGTCACTTTGTTTTTCTCTCATTTTAATATCTTTGCCACATCCTAAACACAAACAAGAATATTAATCAACACCATTGTATTATGAAAAGTGGATTACACCTTTTATGGGCGTCGCTGCTGATAGGCACGATGACCGTTTCGGCGAACCCGATTGACGTGACACAGGCTCAAGGCATAGCCAAGAAGTTCTGTTCAGAGGCTGTCGTGAAAAACAAGATGCGCAAGGCACCGTCAAATGCAAAGATGAAACTTGTGTATAAGTCGCACGGCAAGAAAGCCGGCAACAATCTGCTCTATGCTTTCGACCGCGGTACGGCAAGTGGTTTCGTTGTCGTGGCCGGAGACGACCGTGCTCCACAGATATTGGGATATAGCGATACTGGCTCCTTCGACATCAACAATATGCCGGAAAACATGCGATGGTGGATTCGGCAATACGAACAGCAGATAAGCTATCTGCAAGAAAACCCGAAGGCAAGGCTGACGACGCCGAAGAGAAACGTGAATGTTGTGGCACCGTTGCTCGGCGAGATAGCATGGGATCAGGAGAGTCCATACAATGCCAACTGTCCGTATATGTCGTATTACGACGACTACGAGGAGGAGACAGTGAGCGGAACGGCTCCAACGGGTTGCGTGGCAACGGCTCTCGCCCAGGTGATGCGCTACCACAAATGGCCTGCAGAGAGTAAAGGAAGTATATCATATACTACCAACACCTTGAAACAGGACATCACGGCAGACATTAACGCCACCTACGACTGGGACCTGATGTTGCCAACATACAGCGGAGTAACGGCAACCGACGAGCAGAAGGCTGAAGTGGCAAAACTGATGTATAACGTAGGAGTGGCTCTGCATAGCGACTACTCTCCTTCGGGAACTGGTGCAACGGATGTGGACGTGGTGCCGACACTCATAAAATACTTCAACTACGACACGGGGGCTCGCTACGTACAGCGCGACTACACAGCAGTAGATCTTTATGAACAGGGACTCATCAACGAGATTGAAGCCGGAAGACCAGTGCCTTATGGTGGTGTGACTGAGAAGAACGAGGGACACTTCTTCGTGCTCGACGGCATCAACGAAGACGGATACTATCACGTCAACTGGGGATGGGGCGGATTGTCTAACGGATATTACCTCATATCATCTCTCGACCCTGATGGTCAGGGAGTGGGAGGAGCAATTTCCTCTTATACGGCATTCAAATATCATCAGCTCTATATTGCCGGACTACAGAAGCCTCAGGAGGGTTCAAAGACTGGCTGGAACATTATGGCAGACAACATCTCGGAAATAAATGACACATACGCAAAGGGCGACGAGATAAAAACTACTATATATGATGCTTACAACAATTCCAGCACCTACGACACACTGAAGTGCAAGTTCTATTGGGATATTTATGATGCAGAGGGAAATATTGTTGAAAAGAATTTCATCAAGAACGACACTCTCGCTCTGAACTATGGTTTCGACCAGCTCACGACCAGCTTTAAAATTCCTGCCGACATTGCCGACGGCGAATACACCGTAAAGCTCGACTTCACGCAATCAGAGGATGACTACACTGACGTTTATAATGTGGCAATGAAAACCGGAGCCAACAGATACTATAAGATAATGGTGGAGGGCGACGAAGTGAACGTTTCTACCGTAGCGGGCTTGAAACTAAGCATCGAAAGCGTAACACCGGAAAGACTAAAGGCTGGCGAGACTTCCGACATCAAGGTTACGTTCAAGAACACAGGAGAAGACTATGTGGGCGACTTCAGCTTCTTCCTCTATGTAAACGGCAAGAAGAATGTATATCCAAGATATAACAGTCCGGAACGCATTGTGTCTATCCCGGCAAACAGTACCATTACTCTCACATTCAACGAGAAAATCCCGGCAAAACTCGTTACCGACGACGACTATGTACTTCAGTTCTACTATTACACCATCGACGAAGACGGATACAGCGACAAGAACAAAGCCTGCAAAACAACGATTGGTGTAGACGGTGCTGACAAACCTGCTGTTCTCTATATCCTTGACGACATACAGGTGGTTAACGAAACCGACGGCACTGTGCCGATGAATGATATCCAGCTGGGTGTGAACTTTGAGAACAATGGTGCAGAATATAATGCTCCTATCATCGTGAAGGCAACTAGCGATGAAGACTGGGACTTCGAAGACTCGTTCACAACGGACTCTATCATGGTGCCTGCCGAAAGCAATGGTAAATATGTTATTCTAAAGGGTGAGCTCACAAAGGTAGAGGAAGGGCAGACTTATGAACTCTGTCTCTATACAAGTGATGATGAGTTTATCGACCCGTCTACCGACAACGGCGTGAATGTTACCATGGGTGCAAAGACTATGGTAGCAGTCAATATGACTGTAGTGGGAAAAGGTATAATCTTCAGCAACAATACAATCAGTGCAGCCAATGCCTCTCAGATTTCACTCTTCGACATCTACGGCTCGCTCATCAACACAGTGAACGGCAGCAAGCTTTCAATGGAAGGCATCAGCAAGGGATGTTATCTCGTAAGAGTAAACGGAGAGAACGGCACAGAAGTGAAGAAGATTATTGTGAAATAATATACTTCTTATAATGTAAGTTCGTAGTACATAAAATACATTTTGCTATGATAAAGAACAATATCAAGAAACTATGGCTCTGTCTGGCGTGCATGCTCTCGTTAGCTTATGTGTCGGCACAAAAGGCTGGTCTCACATCGCCATTTATGGCATCACATTATGGTGTGGCTATCCAGGGAGCATGTATCTACTCCGAATCCTGGAACAATCTGCCCGAGGGCGAATTTACCCCGATGGGTATCTATCAGATGGAACAGAGCAGTGGGTATGAAATAAAGCCATTCCTTATCAACAGTGCCGTATATTCCAATGGCGGCGGCGCTTTCATCGGCAACAATTTCTGGTTCGTATGGATGCAGCGCGACCCTTCGGGACAGTTTACGCTCTGTCAGCGCGAGAAGTTTGACCTTACTACCGGCAAGCGCGAGAATCTGGGCATCTGCACCAATGACCTTATGGCTACGTCTGCAGGAACTGCCGTAGACCCTACTACGGGCGACGTATATGGTATATTCTGGGACTCCGAGAGTATGACGAGCCGTCAACTTGGCATCATCGACTATCCCAACGGCACACGCACGACGATAGCAACCATCAGTCAGGCCCTCTATGCCCTCTGTTGCGACAAGACGGGACAACTCTATGCCGTAACGCAGTCGGGCAAACTCGTGAAGGTGGACAAGACAGACGGTATGCTCACCGAAGTGGGCAACACGGGCATAAAGCCGAGCATGATGCAGGCTGCCGCCATCGACTTATATACAAACAAGATGTACTGGACGGCTATTTACAAGAATTCCAACGGCAAGTACGAAGCCGGCTTGTATGAGGTAGACCTCGCCACGGCACAGGCAACGAAACTTGCCTCCTATCCTAATCTCGACGAGTTCTCAGCCCTGCGTATCCTCGCCCCAAAAGCCAAGGATGACGCCCCAGCTCCGGCAACCGACCTTACTGCAGCCTTTAATAATGCGGAGACAAGCGGTACTTTCTCGTTCAGGCTCCCTACGGAATCGTTCGCCGGAACGGCAATATCGGGAGAACTATCTTATAACGTAAGCATCGACGGCGAAAGCAAAGCCACAGGAAAAGCTGCCGCCGGCAAAGAAGTAAAGGTTGATGTATCCACATCCACTGGCATGCATAGTTTTTCTGTTGTAGTCAGCAACGCTGTGGGCGACGGCCCTACTGCCTCTATCAACAAATATACGGGCTACGACAAACCACTGGCGCCAACCGACGTGAAACTGTCTATCGACGAGGCAAACAACAAGGCTCATCTGTCGTGGTCTGCTCCTGTAATGGGCGAGAACGACGGATATATAGATACGGAAAATCTGACATACAACATCGTGCGCCATCCAGACGAAAAGGAACTGAACAATATCAGTTCAACATCTATCGAAGACGAGCTGACGCCAACCACGGCAATGATGTACAGCTACGACGTGACGGCCGTAAACCACTCCCACAAGGGCAAGGCTGCAACTTCCAATGCCGTGATGTACGGCAACGGATACGAGGTGCCATGGACGGAGAAGTTTGACAATGCCTCGTCGCTCAACATGTTTACCATAGTTGATGCCAACAACGACGGTTCGACATGGGGATGGTCGAGATTCAATACCAAAGCCGTGACCTATACCTACAATGACAAGAACGCAGCCGACGACTGGCTCATCACTCCACCTATTGCCCTGAAAGCAGGAAAGAAATACAAGCTTACGTTCGATGAGCATGTTACGAGCTCGAATTATCCCGAGAAGCTGGAGATAAAGTATGGCAAGGGACTTGACTATACCGCCTATACGGAGGTGATGTCGAAGACCACGTTTACAAATGCGGATTTCGAGACAAAGACCATTTATATTACTCCAACTACAGACGGCAACTATCATATTGGCTTCCATGCCTGCAGCGATGCATTCAGCGGATTGCTCTATCTCGACAACATGTGTCTCGATGTGGAGCCGGAAGCAACGGCTCCGGCAGCAGTGGACGATGTGAAGGCAAGCGCTGCAGAATATGGCGCAAACCCTGTAACAATCTCTTTCAAGGCTCCGCAGAAGGCTATAAACGGCACTATGCTTTAGTCAATAGAAAAAATTGAGGTGAAGGTGAAGAATGGCGACGTGATAAAGAATTTTGAGTCGCCGGATCCTGGTGAACTTCTTTCGTGCAATGATGAGAATGCTATTAGGGGTATGAACAACTATATCATCACGGCATACAACGAGAGCGGTGCGGGCAAGCGCGTCGATGTTTCTGCCTTCGTGGGCAACGACACCCCATCGGCTCCATTGAACATCACGGCAAGCGGAAACGAGGAAGGAACTCTGAAACTCTCATGGACCGCTCCAGAGAAGGGCAAGAACGGCGGATACATCAATAAGTCACAACTTTCTTATTCTGCCTACACCGTAGATGACGAAGGTTATGCCGACCTGTATGAAGAGAACATCAAGGGAAACAGCGTCAGTCTTGCAGAACTTGACAACACCGGCGAGCAGCGCTTTGAGTTCTTCGGCGTACAGGCAGTAAACAAGGATGGAGAGAGCGACATCATGCCGTCAAACTCGGTTATCATGGGCGACGCCTACACTCTGCCATTTGCCGACTCCTTCGCCAACGGCAAATTTGCATACGGTATATGGTATAGTGAGAGAAACGGCGCAAACGGATTTGCTCTGAACGACATGACTTCTGCCGACAATGATGGCGGTTGTATATCGTTCCAGGCTGCTGAGGCAAATGCTATCGCCTCGTTCTGTTCAGGAAAGATTGCGCTGAAAGATTGCAACAGTCCAGTGCTTACCTTCGACTATTATTGTAATCCAGGCTCAGAAGATATTCTGCTTGCAGAAATAAACCGTGCATATATCGACACAACGGTAGTGAAGACAATCAATTTCACCCAGGAAACGGGAGTTGCTGGCTGGCGCCACGTTGTGGTAAGTCTGCAGCAGTTTAAGTCGGCTCCTTACATCCAGCTTGTCTTCCTCTCACAGATAGCCAAGGCCGACAACGCTGTGATGATCGACAATATCAAGATTGAGAACAATCCGGAATTGTCAGTAAATGACATCATGGTTGATGCGGCAAAAGACAAGAATGTTTACGACATTGTCGGCAGACGGCAGAAATCTACAGGTTTACATAACGGCATATATATAAAAGAAGGAAAGAAGATTGTAGTTAAGTAATACGACCAGATGGTTGATGTTTTTTAGCCCCACCCGAAACTTAATGTTCTGGTGGGGCTAAATGTTTTTATGTTTGTATGGGCATTGCCTAATGGGTGGAAGTTACTATTTTTAAAGTGGACTCATATTTTTAATTTCATAATTAGTTCGTTCGTCTTTTATAGAATTTTACTTATATCATTGGGTGTATTAAAATAATAGTCTGCACGTATAGGATTAGATACATTGTTGCTCCATAAGACCAATCCGGAATCAACACCGGCATTGTCAGCACATTGAATATCATAAATACTATCACCAATATAGAGAGTATCTTCGGGGCTTACATTGGCTTTAGCCAAATATGCTACTAAGGGTGCTGCTTGGGGCTTGTGTTCATCAGTATCATCGGCACATACAATTGTGGAAAAAAAGCCCGCTAACCCTAATGGCTCAAAATCAGAATGATATTCTTGATATGTTTTGGAGGTTACAATCTTTGAATATCGCAGCTCGTGTATCTAATTTAGGAGTTTGAAATCCAGTTTCATTGCAAAACAGATCCTTTACTTTTTCTATGGGTATTCCACTTTGCAGACTGAGCATTTGTTTTGTTTATAAACAATGACACAAAACACGTTTTCTTATCCGAGTTCACATTGATTTTAACAATATCATTGATAGATGTAACTACTCTGCACCCCTATAGAAAACTTCTCGTTAATAAACTACGATTAGTCTTACTTCTTGTAGGCTCTCACCGATAAATTCCTGTTTGACGGTTAGTTTGCCTGACGATATTTGCATTTCTGATGCTCAATACTATGAGCTCGGCGCACAAAGAAATCTTTTATGCGAAATTCTTGAGTTCTGAGCGTTTGGGTCTATGTTGTTAATACACAGTTGGTTATGCTATTTGTAGGAAAACTACGTAAATAAAAGGGTTGTCAAAGTGGCTCTTTTAGGGTGTCATAGTGCTTGTTTTACCGCCCAATACTTCAACTATTGCCTTGCAATAGTAACGCTTTGAGACTGTAAAAGCGGCGCTATGAGGGCACTATGTGTTTTTTGATGGTTGGCAAGGGTAGCTTTTATGCTGTAAAAACCCATAAAAACAGCTTTTTAATTCTCTATAATTGATTTTTATTTTGTAACAGGTTTTTACTCTTTGGACGATATTTGCATGGCGGACATAAAGGCGTTTTTAGACAAGAAGAACATGTTATGATCAGGCATGATGGTGCAATATATTATCCTTCTGAATTAGTATGGCTTTACCAACTGCTATGTCATTCTCTGTCGCTTTTATCCAATCATACGTTGCAAAGGTAAAAGTTTTACCTTGAAAACCACTTTGTTTGGCTGACAAAGTATGATTTTAATCCTTAATTTAACATTGTTAAATATAAATATGTCAAAGAATTCCACTTTAGCGTAATTTTTCTTACTGAAAAGTTTGTATTATTAATGATTGTTCGTATCTTTACACTGTCAGTCCTCGCCAAGCCTCTCAACGATGCTCAAATCGTGCGAGGCGTTTTTTGTTTATACACATTTGAACATGGCGAATCTTATCCCCTTTACAAAACGGTTTGAATCTTCGGAAAATCTCGTTAATTTGCTTGAATCGCGAGGTTTACAGATTTGCGATAGAAATAAAGCCATACAGTTTGTCTTGTTAATCAATTGGTTCGCTTCGTTTTTGCAACAAAATTAGTGTAATAATGTGTAAATGTAAAATAAAATAAACCAATGGGCAACTTTTCTCAATTAACAAAGAATAAGGGAAAAAAGTATGGTGGAATGTTATCACTTATTCCGATTTATTATTACTTTTGCCTCGCTTTTATATATAATAACAGAGATAACAACAAATTCATGTATACAATAACATTTATGAATTATGGACAGACAGAAAGAAACTTATCGCGTTACGATAGCAGGCAGCATCATCAATATACTGCTGCTTGCCTTTAAATTTGCCGCCGGCATCCTAGGACATTCTGCTGCCATGATAGCAGACGCCATCCATTCGCTTACCGACTTCGTAACGGACGCCATCGTCCTTATTTTCGTGCGCCTTGGCAGCAAGCCCACTGACCACGACCACGACTACGGTCATGGCAAGTACGAAACGCTTGCCAGTGCCATCATCGGCGTGTCGCTCCTCATGGTGGGCATGATGATATGCTATTCCGGCGTAACCAAGACTTACCATGCCATGTGCGGCGAACCGTTGCAGCAGCCGGGCTTCATAGCCTTGGCAGCTGCTGTGGCAAGCGTGGTGCTGAAGGAATGGGCTTACAGGTTCACGGTGCGCGTGGGCAGACGCTGCCATTCGGAAGCGGTGGTGGCCAATGCCTGGCATCATCGCAGCGATGCCCTTTCGTCCGTCGGCACTACGGTGGGCATCGGTGGCGCCATCATTCTTGGCGAGAAATGGGCTGTGCTCGACCCGCTGACCGCCATCGTCGTCAGCTTCTTCATTATGAAGGCGGCATGGAGCGTGCTCTCTAAAGCCGTGGGCGAGCTGACGGACGGCAGCCTGCCGAAGGAGACGGAGGACGAGATAGAGAAAATCGTGAGTGAGGACAAGGAGGTCAGCGTGGTGCACAATCTCTGCACGCGCCGCATCGGCAATCGCATTGCCATAGAGATGCATGTGCGTATGCCGGGCGAAACGTCGCTTTACGTGGCACATCATCACGCCACCGAGATAGAGCAACGACTGAAGCAACGCTTCGGTGCCGACACGCACATCAGCATTCACCTCGAACCGGTGAAGGTGAACGGACACTATGAGGATCCTGCTGTCAGGCAGGAACAGCCGCAGCCTTGACCGCTGTGACCTCAGCTTCGGCTGTTTCCTTACGGAATATCTTATAGCCTAAAGCTGCAACAGCCACACTCATGAGTGGCGAGATGATGTTGAAGAAACAATAAGGAAGGTATGTGAAAGCCGACACACCGAGCACCGTGCTCTGCGTCATGCCGCACGTGTTCCACGGCACCAGCACTGACGTCACGGTTACGGCGTCCTCCGTGGTGCGGCTGAGCAGTCGGCGCTCATAGCCTTCACGGTCATATACGTCGCGGAACATGTTGCCCGTTAGGAGGATGCACAGATACTGGTCGGCTATAGCCACGTTGAGCATTACGCCCGTGGCGGCTGTGGCACCCACCAGCGACGTGCGTCCCTTCACCATGTGGATAAACAGGCGTGAGATGGCGCTGACCATACCGCCAGCCGACATACATCCGCCGAAGCACATGGCGCAGATGATAAGCCAGATGGTGCCCATCATGCCGCTCATGCCGCGTGTGGCTACAAGGTCGGTGAGCATGGGTGAGGAGGTGGCAAGCGACGTGCTGCCGTAGGCGCTCTTCATGGCTGCTCTGAAGAGGGACGGATCGATTTCGTGCAGGGCGTCAGCCTGGAAGACGATGGCGAAGCCCACTGCCATCACCGTTGAAAGAAACAGAGTTATGACCGGCGGCACACGGCGTGCGATGAGAATGCCGGTGAAGAAGGGCACGAGCAACAGCCACGGCGTGATGCAGAATCTCTGCTGCAAAGCTCCGGTGAATGCTGCCACGTCGGTGGACTGCGATCCCTGGCAGAAAAAGCCTGCCACAGTGAAGATGATGAGGGTGAGGACGATGGACGGCACCGTCGTTATGAGCATGTAGCGGATGTGGCTGAACAGCGGCACGCCAAGCGCACCGGACGACATCGTGGTGGTGTCGGAGAGCGGCGAAATCTTGTCGCCGAAGTAAGCGCCGGAGATGATGGCGCCAGCCACCCAGCCTTCCGCAAAGCCCTGTGCCTTGCCTATGCCCATCAGCGCGATGCCAATGGTGGCGATGGTGGTCCATGACGATCCGGTCATCACGCTGACAAGGGCGCAGATGACGCATGATGAGACGAGGAAAGCATCCGGGCTGATGATGTGCATGCCGTAATAGATGAGTGTGGGCACCACGCCGCTTATCATCCATGTGCCGCCAAGCGCACCGATGAGAAGGAGAATGATGAGTGCGCTTGACACGCTCGATACGTTCTTCGTTATGGCTTTCTCAAAGCTTGACCATGGCACGTTGAGGTATGCCATGCCTACAAGCACGCAGAACGCCGACACTATGAGCAGGGTTATCTGCGAAGCACCCTCCAGTGAGTCGCTTCCGAAAGCGCGGATGGTGAGCGTAAGCATAGTGACGAGCACTGCCAGTGGCATCAATGCCATCATCACCGATGGTCTTTTCTTAAGATGCTGTTCGTGTTTTGTGTTTTTTTCGTTATTCATTATCCTGGAGTTTTTATGAGTTTTGTTATCCTTTCGTTTATGTATTGCATAATTATGCAACATCCCTTTTCTTATGCAAAGTTACGAAGAATAGCCGTATCTACGAAGGATAATAATGAATAAAACAAAGATAATGATGAATATTTATGAAAAAGCGAATACTTGATGTATAGATATACAATGAATTGAGAGTTGTATCAACTCTCAACTTGATACAACTCTCAACTCCTTATAGCGTTGCTCCGAAACGTGAAGTCGGTGCCGGAGCCGTGAAGTAATAGTTCTGGTCGTTGTGGATGTCGAGGAACATCACCTTCTTCATTCCGAAGAACGCCAGTCCGGTGGGGAAGATGCGCGAGAAGTCGGTCACGCCGCCAGAGAGGGCAGGGCTACTGTTCTGCACGTTGAAGTTCCATGAACGGTCGAAGGCGAGCGGTGCTCCGTTCTCCACGTCGTCCACCTCGCAGTTGATGTCCATCTTATCGCTTTGCTTAAAGTTCTTGAACAGCGGATTGAGCTGTCCTGCTACGCTGCTCTTGATGTCGAGGTCGCTCCAGATGCTGAGGTCAGCATCCTTTGCCATCTGCTTAACGCCGGTCTCTGTGGAAGCAAAGTAATAGTTGGGAGCTACGCGGGAGTGCTCGAGGTCAGCGCCGTCCTTCTTGGGTTGCTTCAGTCCGAAGCGGCAGTCATAGACGAGATTGTTTACCAATGTTGGTGCGATGGCCTTCTCCAGCCAGATGCTGCCACCCTTCTTGTTCTTCGAGCGACGCCATCCACAGTTGACGATGGTGTTGTTATATACAGTCATCTGCGTCAAAGGTATGGTTTCGCTGTTGCCGGAATTGGAGAGCTTGAAAGCATTGGTGCAGGCATTATAGATGATGTTGTTGGCTACATCGAGCTTACATCCCGCCTTTACGTTTATTGCCTCGCCGCCGTCGGCAGCATTGCCGCTGTCCGCAAAGATGCAGTCATAAATCACGCCCTGACCGCCGGTGAAGTAAGTCTGGTCGTTGTAGTTATCGTGCAGGAAGCAGTCTGCCATCACGAACTTTCCGTTGACGTTACAGAAGTGGAAGGCAGGTACGCCGCCGTCTATGGTGGTCTTGAAGAGTTTGTTCTGGAACGAGACGGACGACTCGGTAGGTGTGGCTCCAGCATAACCAAGGTCTACATGATTGAGCACCACCTCCTCAGAGTTATATCCGCAGATGATGCCGCCCCACGACTCCGGCTTCTTCGTGTCGGAAGTGAATGTCACGGGATGTTCGGCTGTTCCCATGCAGTAGAGATTGCCGAGCACCACAATCTCGATGGGCACCTGCACGTCCGACTTGCATGTGACGGTCACGCCCGGCTCGATGTAGAGCGATGTGCCCACAGGTATCTCCACGCTTTCCGCCAGAGTGGTGTCTTTTGTCCATACCACTGATCCTGCGGGATATTCGGCAATGGCAGTCTTCAGCACATCCGCAGATCCTTGGTTTTCGTTGCTGCTGCCGTTGTTGTTATAGTCGTAAGGATTGATGTTGTCGTTCTCGCATGATGTGGCAGCCATTCCTGCTGCTGCGATGACAAGCATTACAGCTATATTCTTGGTTTTCATATTGTTCGATTTATTTAATGTGAATAATACATATTATAACTATTAAACATTCGTGCGTGAAGCTTACAGTTTCACTCTCACGCCCACAAGGAATGTCCTGCCATACTTGTATGTTCCCACGATGGTCTTGTCCGATCGCTGTCCTTCATATTGCAGGTTGCTCTCGTTTACTGTCTTCAGATAACGTTCGCGCTTTGCGTCGAGCAGGTTGTTGGCTTTCATGAATATGGAAACGCCGCAATCGAACTTCTTCTCAGCGCTGAGGTCCAGTCCGAACATGGCCTTGTCCCATTGGTCGGCGTCCTTGAAGGGCGACACGAGAGCCAGCTTGGTGCCGGTATAGGAAGCGGCGAGCTGTGCGTTCCATCCATAGTTGGTGTCCTTGTAGAGCAGCGAGAGGTTGGCTGTGTGTGGAGCCTGATTTACAAGCGGACGAGTCTGCTTCACTCCCTGCTTGTATTCTGCGCTACCCACGTTATACTCACGCTTCGTCGTTGTGATGGCAGAGTGGGTGTAGGTGTAGTTGGCCTTGATTCCGAAGTGACGGATGTATTTCACTACGTCAATCTCGAAGCCGTAGTTCTTGGCGTTGCCGAGGTTGTCAGGCATATAGTAAGCGTCGGCTCCGCTGCCCAGCTTGCCGTCAGAAGCCACGAACACCTGCTCTATAGGATCTTTCAGATACTTGTAGAACACGCCGGCAAGCACCTGCTCCGTGGCTGACGGGAACCATTCCCAACGCAGGTCCACATTGTCGATGCGGGCACGCTTCAGGTTAGGGTTGCCCTTCTCCTGATATTCCTCGCCCATAATCTGGTAAGGTACTATCTCGTAGAATCCCGGTCGGTTGATGGAGCGATAGTAAGAGAGGCGCACGTTCATCTTCTTTGTCGGAGTCCACTTGATGGATGCTGACGGCAGATAGTCCCAATAGCTCTGTTCGCCAACCTGACCCATGTTGCGGAACTTCTGCAGCATGGTGTAAATCTGATTGGTGTGCTCAGCACGCAATCCGGCGTTAAGCTCTCCAGCCTTGCTCTTAAGCGTAACCATAGCGTATGCCGCGCCGATGTGTTCCTTCGAGTCGTAATTGAGCTGTGATGCCTGTGAGTAAGGAGTCTTGCAGGTCCAATCGATGGATGCAAACTGATCGAATCCGTTGCCGTCCAGCTGCTGAGATATGTTTGCGGGGTTGAAGATGTACGAGTAGTAGCGGTTGCCTCGTTCCTTGCGACGATATTGTCCTCCTGCCTTCCACGTAGCGTCTACGCCGTGAGCGAAGTGTGTGTCGTAGGAAAAGTTGAGGTAGCCAGCCCAGTCCTTGTCCGTGTTGTGCTGGAAGCGGCATTCCATGTTCTTCGGCAGCGTCTTCAGAATGTTCTTGTCAGCTGACCACAGCGAACCGTCCACTCCGTCCGGTGACTGAACGGTGTTGGTAAGAGTGAGATAGACGCGGTCAGGGTCTTCCTCCTTTGCCTGCGAGAAGATGCCAGCCCAGTCAACGATCAGGTCATGTGTGAGGTGATGCGTGCCCTTCAGATGTGTGGCGAAGATGGTCTGTGTCTGCGAGAGAGAGCGGGTTTCGTCGTCCTGTGTGTACGTGTCAGAACCTATATACTCCGTGTTGATGGAGTTGTTGTAGCGTACGCCCTTTGAATTGGTGCGTATGTACATGTTATACCATTCCAGCTTGTGATTGTCCAGCTGCAGGTCCACCTTGGCATGGACGCCGGCTGTGAGGTCATGAGTGGAGTAGTAGCGGTGCTGGAGCGAATAGATGTACATCGCCTGTTCGCCAGACGCCATTTTTACTGAGTTGTATGTACGCTCCGTTCCGCGGAAAACGTTCTGCATGCTTCCTGCGAGCATGACGCCGATGCGGTCCTTCCAGAAGCGGTTGCCGACGGAGAGTCCGCCTATGAAGTTAGGAGCAGGAGTGGAGTGGGTGGTTATCTTGGTAGGACCATTGGCGAAGTCGGATGTCTGCGCCTTATAGTCCTTGCCGTTAGCTTCGTAAGGCGACTTGTGTGTATAGTCGCTGCGGTCTGATGAGAGATAATCGCGTCCGTCCTTCCGGAAATAGTCGCTCATGCCTATGGCGGCATTCGCCTGTATCTGGAAATGCGATGGTGCGTCCTTCATCACCATGTCCACCACGCCACCGGCAGCGTCGCCCTCCATGTCGGCAGTAAGCGACTTCGACACCACGAGGCGGTCCATTAGGTCAGAGGGGAATATGTTGAGCGGTATGTATCGGTTCTTGTCGTCCGGACTCGGAATCTTCACGCCGTTGACCAGCGTATAGTTGTAGCGCTTGTCCATGCCGCGGAGTATGGCGTATGAGGCTTCGCCGGAAGCGTCGCGCTCCATTGTCACTCCCGACACGCGCTGCAGCACGCTTGCCACATTGACGTCAGGCGACAGCTGGATGCTCTGCTGGCTCATCACGTTGAGTACGTTGCCGGCAGTCTTCTCCAAGTCGATGGCGCTGCGGTCAGAATGGCTCTCCTTGTGTCCCTTGATTACCACCTCACCAAGTTCCTTGAGGTCTTCGTCGAGCGATATGCTTACGACGCCCTTGTCAGACACCTCCACGGGAATCTCGCGGGTCTTGTAGGATACGTATCTCACCACGAGCGTATATCGGCCTTTATCAGGCAGTTCGTGCAGGGTGAACGATCCGTCCAATCCCGTCGTTGTCTTCACGTCCGGCAACTCCTTCACCTCAATCACCGAGCCGATAAGCGGTTCGCCCGTACGATGGTCCTTGACGATGCCGTCGAGGGTGTGGGCTGAGGCTGCGGCTGATGAAGCGGCAATGAGAGCAGCGCTGATTAGAATTCGTTTCATGTTATTGCATCTTTTTGTTACGTTTCTCTCCGCTATTTGTTTTTCTCTATGCAGTGTATCACATTACCTTCCTTGTCAATCATCGACATTCTCAGCTGCTTCTTGTTGGCGGAGATTATGGAGAAGCCGTCGGCAGGCGAGCAGAACACGGTGCCGACAGTCTTCTTCACAGGACGTGCAAGCGAAGCGGATGAATTGACCACGTAGTCGATGTTGTCGCCATTCATGCGTATATGCTGGAAGTTGTGGATGTGTCCGCAGGCGTAAATCGCCACATTATTATACTTGTGGAGAATGGGCAACAGCCTTTTCTGCATGTCGGTGCGCTCGTATTCAGCCTTCGATGTTTCGGCGTATATGGGATGATGACCTACAACGATCACCCAGTCTTCGTTGGCTGTCTTAAGTGTGCGGTCCAGCCAGTCGAGCTGTGCCTGATAGTCCTGCTTGCAAGCGTCAGGATACTTCTCGCTGTTCTCGCGATAACGGTCAATCAGTGGTGTGGTGTCGAGGAAGACGATGCGCAGCGTGGTGCCTTTGCTCTCGAACACCTTGGTGTAATAGCGTGCCGGCATCATCCAGCGGCGGCTCACCTTACCATAGTCGAGTACAGCCCGAGTGTTGCCGCGATATTCATGATTGCCAAGAACGGGGAACCAGTCGAGCATCAGTTCTGGATGCGAATAAACCTGCTCGAAGTTGGTGGTCCACAGCGGGTCGTTCACAGATGCCACGCCGTTGAAGTGATGGATGTCGCCGACGGCGAGCACACATTCCATGCCCGTGGTCTTCGCCATGTTTCCCATCAGTTCGGCGATGGGCTTCTGGTCGTAATAGCCATTGCGTCCGAGGTCGTTAGCCATGTAGAGTGTTACGTCGCCTTTCAGCTTTTTCCATTCTGTGGGTGTCTGTGCCTGCAACTGCAAGCCGCTGATTAACATAATGGCTGTTGCGATAAGCGCAACGATGCCGTTTCCTGAAAATCTCAATCTTTTCATTGTTCTTTCTGACTGTTTATAATTTGTAATTATTGTTTCACGCCGCAAAATTATAAGTATCATGTTGCAATGGTATTACATAGACTTTAAGATGACTTAACAATCAGAAAAATCGTTAATCTTGGTTAATGTGCTTTTTGTCAATCTTACTATTCGGCAATAATGGCTATATTTGTGCTTACATATATTTAATATATAATAAACTCGCAGACTACGGAATGAATCAAGAAAAAAGCTTAATAACACGCATAAAGAGTAAGTGTTAAGGGCGAAAGACGAAATTATTTCGTAATTTTGCAGTTGTTATGGGCTATTATGTATTGCCGTAACGTGTAACGAAGATCATAAAATATAATATCCAAATATGAATATCTTAGAACTTAGTGAACAAGAGATTGTAAGAAGACAATGCCTTCAGACCCTCCGCGATATGGGTATCGACCCGTATCCAGCAGCCGAATTCCCCACAAACGCTTTCAGCACTGACATCAAAGCCGACTTCAAGGACGAGGACGAGCCGCGTGAGGTGGTGATAGCCGGACGAATGATGGGCCGCCGCGTGATGGGTAAGGCAAGCTTCGCTGAGTTGCAGGACTCGAAGGGTCGCATCCAGGTTTACGTGGCTCGCGACGAGATCTGCCCCGACGAGAACAAGGAACTCTATAATACAGTATTCAAGAAACTCCTCGACATCGGTGACTTCATCGGTGTAAAGGGCTTCGTGTTCCGTACACAGACCGGCGAGATTTCGGTACATGCAAAGGAACTCGTGCTCCTCTCGAAGAGCCTCAAGCCGCTGCCGATCGTTAAGTATAAGGACGGCGTGGCATACGACAAGTTCGACGATCCTGAGCTTCGCTATCGTCAGCGCTATGTTGACCTCATCGTTAACGACGGCGTGAAGGACACATTCCTCCAGCGTGCTACTGTCATCCGCACACTCCGCAGAGTGCTCGATGAGGCTGGCTACACTGAGGTGGAGACTCCGACATTGCAGGCTATCGCTGGTGGCGCTTCTGCACGTCCGTTTATCACACACTTCAACGCTCTCGACCAGGATATGTATATGCGTATCGCAACAGAGCTTTATCTGAAGCGTCTTATCGTAGGCGGCTTCGAGGGTGTTTACGAGATCGGCAAGAACTTCCGTAACGAGGGTATGGACCGCAACCACAACCCTGAGTTCACCTGCATGGAGCTGTACGTTCAGTATAAGGATTACAATTGGATGATGTCGTTCACGGAGAAACTCCTTGAGACTATCTGTATAGCCGTAAACGGCAAGCCGGAGCGCGAGATTGACGGCAACATCGTCAGCTTCAAGGCTCCTTACCGCCGCCTTCCCATCCTCGACGCCATCAAGGAGAAGACAGGCTTCGACTGCAATGGCAAGACAGAGGAGGAAATCCGCGCATTCTGCCTTGAGAAGGGTATGGACGTGGACGAGACAATGGGCAAGGGCAAGCTCATCGACGAACTCTTCGGCGAGTTCTGCGAGGGCACATTCATCCAGCCTACATTCATCACCGACTATCCCGTCGAGATGTCACCGCTCACAAAGATGCACCGCTCAAAGCCGGGCCTCACAGAGCGTTTCGAGCTTATGGTTAACGGCAAGGAGCTTGCCAACGCTTACTCGGAGCTTAACGACCCCATCGACCAGGAGGAGCGTTTCATCGACCAGATGAAGCTTGCTGACAAGGGTGACGACGAGGCTATGATCATCGACCAGGACTTCCTCCGTGCTCTCCAGTACGGTATGCCTCCCACGTCAGGTATCGGCATCGGCATTGACCGTCTCGTGATGCTCATGACAGGCAAGACATTCATTCAGGAGGTGCTCTTCTTCCCGCAGATGAAGCCTGAGAAGAAGATGCCGCAGAGCACCATCAAGGAATGGGCTGAGATCGGCGTTCCTGAGGAGTGGGCTTACGTTCTCCGCAAGGCTGGATTTAATCTCATTTCGGACATCCGCGACGAAAAGCCACAGGGTCTGCAGCAGAAGATCGGCGAGATAAACAAGAAGTATAAGCTCGGCTACGAGAAGCCTTCTGTGGACGAAATCCAGCAGTGGATTGAGAAGAGCAATGTTTAGGAAGTGTTCGTCTGCGAGCATTTCTTTAAACATCAAGCATTAACCCGTTAAACATCAAAGAGCGTGTACAATCTCGGAAAAATAGCAATTATTGGAGGTGGCAGTTGGGCGACTGCCATCGCCAAGATTGTGATAGGTCACACCCATCACATAGGATGGTATATGCGCCGCGACGACAGCATAGAGGAGTTTAAGCGCATCAGTCACAATCCTAATTACCTTACCAGCGTACACTTCAACACAGACGAGATATTCTTCTCCAGCGACATCAATCGCATTGTGGAAGCTTACGACACGCTGGTATTCGTTGTACCCTCGCCTTACCTCAAGAACCACTTGAAGAAGCTGAAGGCAAGGCTGCGCGACAAGTTTATTGTGACCGCCATCAAGGGCTTGGTGCCGGAGGACAACATCGCATGCTCGGAGTATTTCCATGAGGTGTATGATGTGCCCGACTGCAACCTTGCATGTATCGGAGGACCGTCACACGCTGAGGAGGTGGCTCTCGAGAGGCTCTCCTATCTTACCATAGGATGCTCTGACCGCGATAAGGCACAGGCTTTCTGTGAGGTGCTCGACTCGGAGTTTATCAAGACAAAGACGTCCAGCGATGTCATCGGCATCGAGTATTCGTCAGTGCTCAAGAATGTCTATGCCATAGCGTCCGGCATTTGCAGCGGACTCAACTATGGTGACAACTTCCAGGCGGTGCTTATCTCTAACGCCGTACAGGAGATGTCGCGCTTCCTCTCTGCCATCAATCCCATTGAGCGCAGCGTCTACGACTCGGTTTATCTCGGCGACTTGCTCGTGACGGGATATTCCAAGTTCTCGCGCAACCGCACATTCGGAACGATGATAGGCAAGGGATATAGCGTCAAGAGTGCGCAGATAGAGATGGAGATGATAGCGGAGGGATTCTTCGGCACGAAGTGTATGAAGGAGAAAAACCGTCATTATCACGTCAACATGCCCATCCTCGACGCTGTATATAACATCCTCTACGAGCGCATCAGCCCGCAGGTGGAGATAAAGCTGCTTACCGATTCGTTCAGGTAATGGCATCCGATAAAACGATTTCAGATATACTATATAAATTATAAAGCAATGAAAACTATCAGTTTAGACATTACAAAAGCTACCTCTTTCCTCGCAGAAGGAGCAGTCAACGCTTATGAGTCTAAGGTAAAGGCCGCACAAGAGGCTCTTGAGAACGGCACATGCGCAGGTAACGATTTCCTCGGATGGCTCCACCTTCCGTCTTCCATCACTCCTGATTTCCTCGCGGAGATTGAGGCTGTGGCTAAGACGCTGCGTGAGAAGTGTGAGGTAGTGGTTGTGGCTGGTATCGGCGGCAGCTATCTCGGTGCACGCGCCGTAATCGAAGGTCTCGGCAATTCTTTCGCTTGGCTTGTTGCTGACAAGAAAAACCCCACCATACTCTTCGCCGGAAACAACATCGGCGAGGACTATCTCTATGAGCTCACCACTTATCTTAAGGACAAGAAGTTCGGTGTGATCAACATCTCTAAGTCGGGTACTACCACTGAGACCGCTCTCGCTTTCCGTCTGCTCAAGAAGCAGTGTGAGGACCAGCGTGGCAAGGAGGAGGCTAAGGACGTCATCGTGGCTGTCACTGATGCCAAGAAGGGCGCAGCTCGCACATGTGCTGACAAGGAGGGATATAAGAGCTTCATCATCCCCGACAACGTGGGTGGTCGTTTCTCTGTACTCACTCCGGTGGGTCTTCTTCCTATCGCTGTTGCCGGATTCGACGTTAAGCAGCTCGTTGCTGGTGCTGCTGACATGGAGAAGGCTTGCGCTCTGGACGTTCCCTTCGCTGACAACCTCGCTGCTCAGTACGCAGCCACACGTCAGGCTCTCTACACACAGGCTGGCAAGAAGATTGAGATTGTTGCCAACTTCCAGCCGAAGCTCCATTACTTCGCTGAGTGGTGGAAGCAGCTCTACGGCGAGAGCGAGGGCAAGGAGCAGAAGGGCATCTTCCCCGCAGCTTGCGACTTCACCACAGACCTCCACTCTATGGGTCAGTGGATTCAGGAGGGAGAGCGCTCTATCTTCGAGACTGTTATCAGCGTAGAGACTCCTAACGAGAAGCTCCTCTTCCCGCACGACGACGAGAACCTTGACGGTCTGAACTTCCTTGAAGGCAAGCGTGTGGACGAGGTCAACAAGATGGCAGAGCTGGGCACACGCCTCGCTCACGTTGACGGCGGTGTGCCTAACATCCACATCAACGTGCCTGAGCTTAACGCTTACTACCTCGGTCAGCTCATCTACTTCTTTGAGAAGGCTTGCGGCATCAGCGGACTCCTTGAGGAGGTCAATCCGTTCAATCAGCCGGGTGTTGAGGCTTACAAGAAGAATATGTTCGCTCTTCTTAACAAGCCGGGTTACGAGGCAGAGAGCAAGGCCATTCAGGAGCGCCTCGCTAACGAGAAGTAACATAAAGGGGAAACATTGATTTCCTCACATTAATATATCAAATAGGACTTACAGACCTTGTGAATTAGGCCTGTGAGTCCTATTGTCGGTCTATGGGACTGACAAAAATACGGAAACAACAAGATGATAAAAGAAGCTATAAAACACTATCTGGAAGCCAATTCCTTCACGGAGTTTGCTCCTCGTGCGGTGCTCTTTGACATGGACGGAGTGCTCTATAACTCCATGCCCAATCATGCTGTGGCATGGCAGGAGGCGATGAGCCAGTTCGGCATCCACTTCACTGCCGACGACTCGTATGCCACGGAAGGAGCACGCGGCGTCGACACCATCCGCCATTATGTCCGCATGCAGCAGGGCAAGGAGATAACGCCGGAGGAGGCGCAGCGCATGTATGACGTCAAGACGGAGATATTCCATCGTATGCCGGTGGCTGAAATCTTCCCCGGTGTCCTTCCGCTTATGCAGAAGATAAAGGATGCTGGCATTACCATCGGTGTGGTGACGGGAAGCGGACAGCGCCCGCTCTTCAAGCGACTGCTTAACGACTTTGACGGTTTCCTTACCGAGGACCATATCGTAACGGCTTACGACGTAGAGCGCGGCAAGCCCAATCCTGATCCTTATCTGATGGGTCTGCGTAAGGCTGGCAACCTGCAGCCGTGGCAGGGCATCGTTGTGGAGAACGCTCCGTTGGGAGTTCGTGCCGGTGTGGCTGCCCGAATCTTCACGGTAGGCGTAAACAGCGGTCCGCTGCCTGACGCGGCTCTTGCAGACCAGGGCGCCAATATCGTGCTGCAGCGCATCACGGAACTCTGCGACCAGTGGGAGCAGTTTATCTAATCTCATAGGATTTAATCCCTTAATTGCTTTATAAAATGACCCTAAACGAATTTCTTTCCGAGTGGGAGAGTGCTTCGCCGACGCTTGTTGTCCACACGAGCGGTTCGACGGGCAAGCCGAAACCGATGACTGTGGAGAAGCGTCGCATGGAGGCATCGGCACGCATCACCTGCGACTTCCTTGGTCTGCAGCCCGGCGACACAGCTCTGCTCTGCATGCCGCTCGACTTCATTGCGGGCAAGATGGTGGTGGTGCGCAGCATCGTCCGCCGTCTGAAGCTGGTCTGCGTCAAGCCGTCGGGTCATCCGCTTCAGGGCATAACGGAGGCACCTGTGTTTGCTGCTATGGTGCCGATGCAGGTGTATAACAGTATGCAGGTGCCCGAAGAACTACGTGTGCTGCGTCAGATTCGCCACCTTATCATTGGAGGTGGAGCTGTCAGCGACGATATGGCGAAGCTGTTGCGTGAGTTTCCTAATGCAGTGTGGAGCACATACGGCATGACCGAAACGCTGTCGCACATAGCCCTTCGCCGACTCAGCGGTCCTGAAGCCAGCTCATGGTATACGCCATTCGCCAGTGTATGTGTCAGCACCAACGCCGACGGATGCCTTGTCATTGATGCGCCGGAGGTGTGCGCCCGGCCACTGGTCACTAACGACATCGTCGAGATTGACTCTGACGGACGCCGCTTCCGCATTCGTGGACGTCGCGACAACGTGATATGCAGCGGTGGCATCAAGCTACAGATAGAGGAGATGGAGGAGAAGCTTAGGCAACACACCGACGTGGAGTTTGCCATAACGAAGCGACCACATCCCAAGTTCGGCGAGACGGTTGTGCTTCTGGCTGTCACCGACGACATGGAGGCGATGCGGACATTGTGCCAGGAATGTCTCTCCCGATACGAACAGCCCCACGCTTATATCTCCGTTCCTGCCATACCACTCACCGCCACAGGCAAACCGGCACGCGCCGAGATGATGCGCATAGCGGCAGATGCAGCGGTGGAATAACAACATTAAAAAGAAAGGAGCCTTATTATGAAACAGAATATTGTGATATCGGAAAATCTGGAGCGCAGCCTTGTGGTTGCCATTTCGGAATGTCAGCACGACCGCGTCTTTGTTCTTACCGACGAGACCACGAAGCGTCTTTGCTGGCCTAAGCTCAGCAGTATGCGCTGCATGCAGGAAGTGACGCTCATCACCATTCCCGCCACCGACACTAACAAGAACCTCGAATCATTGGCTCTCGTCTGGGACGCGCTCAGCAAGGGTGGAGCCACCCGCCATTCGCTGCTTATCAATCTGGGTGGAGGCATGGTGACGGATCTTGGAGGATTCGCTGCTGCCACCTTCAAGCGCGGCATCGACTTCATCAACATCCCCACAACGCTCCTCGCAATGGTTGACGCATCGGTTGGCGGCAAGACAGGTGTCAACTTCAATGGACTGAAGAACGAGATTGGTGTGTTTGCTGACGCACGCTTCGTCATCATCAGCACGCTCTTCCTCGACACTCTCGATATGCCAAACCTTTGCTCCGGCTATGCCGAAATGCTCAAGCACGGGCTTATCAATGACGAGCGGATGTGGGCAGAGCTTGTAGGCTTCAGTCTTCATAATCCCGATTTCGCACAGTTGCAGCGCATGGTGGGCGAGTCGATAGCCGTGAAGGAGCGCATCGTTCAGCAGGATCCACATGAGAAGGGACTGCGCAAGGCTCTCAATCTCGGACATACCATCGGTCACGCCATCGAGTCGTTCGCCATGGAGCAGGGCAGACCGATGCTCCACGGATATGCCGTGGCGTACGGATTGGTGGGCGAGCTTTATCTTAGCGTATGCAAGACCGCGTTCCCCGTTGACCGTTTGCGCCAGACAGCACGCTTCATCCGTGAGGCTTACGGCACACCCGCCATCACCTGCGATGACTATCCCAAGCTCCTCGAATTGATGAAGCACGACAAGAAGAATACGTCCGGCATCATCAACTTCTCGCTCCTCGCCAACATCGGCGACGTAAAGCTCAATCAGACTGCCAGCGAGGAAGAGATAAAGGAAGCGCTCGACTTCATTAGGGAAGGGTAATATAGTATGAACAATATTTAAACTCTACATATATACAACAATGGATTTAGAGAAAATAAAGGAAACCCGTCTGCATCTTGACGGATTGTCCAACACACTTGGTATGGAATTTATCTCAACCCCCGAGCCCGACACCTGTCAGGCGAAGATGAAGGTGGACGAGAAGAATCGTCAGGTGTTCGGATTTCTTAGTGGCGGTGCCTCGTTGGCGCTTGCCGAGAACCTTGCCGGTGTCGGCTCTATGGCGTTGTGCCCGGACAAGATCTGTGTGGGCATCAATGTCAGCGGTAGCCATGTAAAGGCTGTCATGGAGGGCGACACCGTTACTGCCACAGCGCATCTCCTCCATCGTGGAAAGACGCTGCACCAGTGGCACATCGACATCACGAATAAGGCTGGCGAACTGATTTCGTCGGTGGAAGTCACCAACTTCGTGATGAACAAACCTAACAAATAAAGCTAACTTACTGAACTTTTGCAAGTTCAATAACTAATTGTATTGAAACAGATGAACTTCGTTTATTACCGTCTGCCTCATACCCAGCAGGTGTTTCGTGGCGTGATGAGAAAGGAGCCTGAGGAATTGGCTTCGCTTGCCGAACTCAACGGGCGTCGCGGCTTTGTCATCGCTCCGTTCGCCCCGTCGGATGATTGCCCCATACTGCTGCTCGACGTGGAGTGGAAGCCGATGGAGCTGCCAGCCGATACGATGGCGGAGGCGTCTCTTGTGGATGCCGACTTCGCCAAAGAACAGGAGAGCTATGCCATTGACTTCGAGAATTTCCATGCGCAGCTGCGTGACGGGACGTTCAGCAAGATTGTCCTTGCCCGCAGCGCCCGACTTACCGCCACGGAGGACGTGTCGCCCCTTACGCTTTTCGCAAGGGCTTGCCGTCGTTATCCTCGTATGTTTGTGGCTCTCTTTTCCACGGAGCGCAGCGGCACGTGGCTCGTTGCCACTCCAGAGGTGCTCGTTCGCGGTAGGCGTGACGAGATGAGGACGATGGCGCTTGCCGGCACGATGCGCCTCACTGAGGACCAGCTGTCTTTCGATACGGAAGGGGGCTGCGTCTCTGAGGCTGACATCCACTGGAGCACGAAGAACCGACAGGAGCAGCATTACGTCGAGACGTACATCACGGAGTGTGTGGAGCATTTCTCTGACGATTTCTCCGTGAAGGGTCCGTCTACGGCGAGGGCTGGCGACCTGGTGCATCTGCGCTCCGACATCACCTTCAAGCCTTACTCGATGGACGTGCTTGGCAATCTGCTCAACGCCCTCCATCCCACGCCTGCCGTATGTGGCATCCCTAAGGACACGTCACGCGACTTTATTCTGCGTAACGAGTCGTTGCCGCGCCTCTATTACAGTGGATTCTCCGGCATTCTCAATCCTGACGGCGAGACCAGTCTGTTCGTCACTCTGAGATGTATGCGCATGGAAGACGTGAGCGATGAGAATGCCTCGCCGCGGCGCTTTACGCTCTATGCTGGCGGCGGTCTTCTGAAGGAAAGTTCGTGCCTGACAGAATGGGACGAGACGGAGGCGAAGATGAATACAATGAGACAAACGTTCAAGAAATAAGAGTTAAAGTTCAAGATATAAGTTTATAAACTGATGTTCTGTAACAAGGAAAACGTAAACCTTCTCACAGCTCTGCTTGTCAAGTATGGTGTGACGGATGCTGTGGTGTGCCCCGGTAGTCGCAATGCCCCGATAGTGCATAACCTTAATGAGTGTGACCGTATAACGTGCCGCCCGGTCACGGACGAGCGTTCGGCGGGCTTCTATGCTCTGGGTATGGCTCAGGCCACGCATCGTCCTGTGGTGGTGTGCGTGACATCGGGTTCGGCGTTGCTCAATGTGATGCCTGCCGTGGCTGAGGCTTATTATCAGCACGTGCCGCTTATCGTGGTGTCTGCCGACCGCCCTGCACAATGGATTGACCAGCTCGACGGACAGACGCTTCCTCAGCCTGACGCTCTCGGACGCTTCGTGAGACGTGCCGTGCAACTGCCTGAACCGCATAACGACGAGGAGCGATGGTACTGCCGCCGCCTTGTCAACGAGGCTCTCTTCCTCGCCACTTGTCGTCAGCCGGCTCCCGTACACATCAACGTGCCCATCACGGAGCCGCTCTTCACCTTCGATGTGGAGGCGTTGCCGAATGTTGAGCGATGGACAATGATGACGGAGGAACGCCATCTGCCTTATGCTTGTGAGGCTTTCACAGCCCGCATTGCCAAGGCGGAACGTCCGCTTATCGTCATAGGTCAGATGCCGGCTGGGGTGTTTGACGGTCGGAAGCTGGAGCGTCTGATGGAGCGTTACGTGGTGTTCGCCGAACCGCTCTCCAACACGTCGGGCACGAATGTCCACTTCGATGAGGCGGTGAAGCGTATCTCCGGCATGTCTGCTGATGAGGCACGCAGCTACAGTCCCGACTACATCGTCTATCTCGGTGACACCATCGTGAGCAAGGCTACGCGCCGTTGGCTGCGCAGCATCGGTGCTCCGTCATGCCTTGTCACGCCAAACGCCCTCGAACCGCACGATCCGTTGATGACGCTCACGGACATAGTGGAATGTCCTTACGGCGACATCTGCAGCTTGCTGGACGCGTTGACGGCGACTCCGGCGAAGGATGAGAGAGGCTTTTACGAGTGCTGGAAGCTCTTGTTCGACGAGTGCGCTGAGCGTGCTGCCGAGTATGAACCTGAGTTCTCGCAGATGGCAGTGGTGAGGTATTTCGAGGAACAGCTCGACGACCTTGACATGGACATCTTCGTACATTACGCCAACAGCTCCGCCATTCGCCTTGCCTGCATCTACGCCAACCACTACGTATGGTGCAATCGTGGCGTGAACGGCATTGAAGGTTCGCTGTCCACGGCGGCTGGATTCTCGCTTGCCTCGACGGGACTGACGGTCTGCGTAATCGGCGACCTTAGCTTCTTCTACGACCAGAATGCGCTGTGGAACCGAAACCTCAACGGCAATCTGCGCATCCTTCTCCTCAACAACCGCACGGGTGGCATCTTCCGCTCTCTGCCGGGTCTGAAGGACAGCCCTGCTGCTGACGACATGGTGGCAGCCACGCACGAGACAACGGCTCAGGGCATCTGCACCCAGAACGACATAGGCTATCTATCCGCAAAGAACATGCAGGAGGCACAAATCGGCATTGTGACGCTGCTGACGCGTCAGACTGACCGCCCCCTGCTGCTGGAGGTGTTCACCGAAGCAGAAGCTGACGCGAAGACAATGAAGTCTCTTGCTCTATAGACATGAAGCACATGTTATTTAGACATGAAGACATGTAGACATGTTTTTTAGACATGAAGACATGTAGACATGTTTTTTAGACATGAAGTACATGTTATTTTGACATGAAGACATGACGTATATGTTTTTATAGATTTAAAAAGATTATTAATTAGATATTGAACTTTAACTTATGGAAAAGAATAAGGTAGTTGAGGCTGTGATTGACTGTGCTTATAAAGTGCGAGGAAAATTGGGGCCTGGCTTCATAGAAGCTGTATATAAGAATGCTATGATAATAGAGCTACGCAAGCATGGTCTGAGATATGACGTTGAGAAGTCAATAAAGGTATACTACGACGACTATGTGGTTGGCGAATATAAAGCCGACATTATTGTGGAGGATATGTTGATTCTGGAACTGAAGGCTGTGCAGAGTCTCGCAACCGCCCACTCCGTTCAACTTGTCAATTATCTTACCGCAACAGGTATAGACGATGGATTGCTGGTCAATTTTGGAGCAGACAAAATAGAGATTAAACATAAGTATAGGGTCTACACCCCGCAATTCAAATAAGACATGAAAACAGTCAAGAAGTAAAGACAAAACAACCTGTCTTCATGTCTTCCTGTCAAAAAAACATGTCTACATGTCTTCTTGTCAAAAAGCATAAGCAGCCGACATGTCTACCTGTCTTCCTGTCAAAAAGACCTGTCTTCATGTCAGAAAATAATATAACCAACTTACAACAATATGGAAAAAAGAAATTGGGTGCCCGTGGAGGGCTTTGATTTTAAGGAAATCCTGTTTGAGGAATATGATGGCATCGCCAAGATCACCATCAACCGTCCTCGTTATCGTAATGCCTTCACACCTCGCACCACGTGGGAGATGTCGCAGGCATTCGCTTGGTGTCGTGAGGCGCAGCGCATCAGCGTTGTCATCCTTACCGGAGCCGGCGACAAGGCGTTCTGCTCTGGTGGCGACATGCATGTGAAGGGACGCGGCGGCTATGTAGGCGACGACGGCGTACCACGCCTTAACGTCCTCGACGTGCAGAAGCAGATACGCTCCCTGCCGAAGCCCGTCATCGCCATGGTCAACGGTTACGCCATCGGTGGCGGACATGTCCTCCACCTTATGTGCGACCTCACCATCGCCAGCGAAAATGCCATCTTCGGTCAGACCGGACCTAAGGTAGGATCCTTCGATGCCGGTTTCGGTGCCAGCTATCTCGCCCGCATCGTCGGTCAGAAGAAGGCACGCGAGATATGGTTCATGTGCCGTCAGTATAGCGCCGTCGAAGCAGAGCGCATGGGAATGGTGAACAAGGTGGTGCCCTTTGATCAGCTTGAGGACACCTGCGTGGAGTGGGCGCAGACCATGATGGAGCGCTCGCCGCTTGCCCTTCGTATGATAAAGGCTGGTCTCAATGCCGAGCTCGACGGACAGGCAGGCATCCAGGAACTTGCCGGCGACGCCACCATGCTCTATTACATGCTCGACGAGGCACAGGAGGGAGGCCGTGCGTTCCTTGAGAAGCGCAAGCCCGACTTCAGCAAATATCCCAAACTGCCCTAATCGTCACACCTTATGAGCTATAAGATAGACATCGAGCCGCGTACGTTCCACTTCAAGCAACCCGCTGGAACGTCGCGCGGCATCTACACCACACGCCAGTCATGGTTTCTCACCGTCACCGATACGGAGCGTCCCGGCGTGAGCGGAGTGGGAGAGTGTGCCCCGCTCCCCGACCTCAGTTGCGACGCCCGCCCCGACTATGAGCGCACCTTGCGTTCGCTATGTGGCATGGTGGAGACGATGGGACGTGTGCCCGCAGATATGCTCCGCCCTTACCCCTCCATGCTCTTCGGTCTTGAGACGGCCCTGCTCGACCTCCAGAACGGAGGCAAGGGCACGCTCTTCGACACGCCGTTCACACGCGGCGAGGAAGGCATCACCATCAACGGACTGGTGTGGATGGGAAGCTTCGATGAGATGCTTGAGCGTCTTGAGGCGAAGATGCGTGACGGATTTCGCTGCGTAAAGCTGAAGATCGGAGCCATCGACTTCAGTCATGAGCTCTCCCTCGTCCGCCATATTCGTGAGGCATTCACGAAGGATCAGATAGAGTTGCGCGTCGACGCCAATGGCGGTTTCTCTCCCGCACAGGCTCCGCAACGCCTGGAGCAGCTCGCCCGTTACGACATCCATTCCATCGAACAGCCCATCCGTCAGCACCAGTGGCGTGACATGGCTGCATTATGTCGTGAAACGCCCATCCCCATAGCCCTCGACGAAGAGCTTATCGGCGTAAACCTCCCCGGCATGAAGGAGGAACTGCTCGACACCATCCGTCCCCAATACATCATCCTCAAGCCATCGTTACACGGTGGAATGAGTGGAGCAAGGGAATGGATAAGCATGGCAGCCGAGCGAGGCATTGGCTCATGGATGACCAGTGCCCTCGAAAGCAACGTAGGTCTTAACGCCGTGGCACAGCTCGCCGCCGACATCTACGGCCCCGACATAAAGATGCCGCAAGGCCTCGGCACCGGACAGCTGTTCACGGACAACGTGGAGATGCCGCTGAAGATAAAAGGTGAGAAAATCTGGAGGTGTTAGCAGTAAAATCATGTCTTCCAGTCTTCTTGTCTAAAAACAATATTTGCATTCCTAACGCTCAAAACTCCTCGCTCAGCGCACAACAAAATCTTTGGTGCGAAATTCTTGAGTTTTGAGCGGTTAGGGATATTCTGTTAATTCCCAATAAGTTACAACGTTTACCTCCAAAAGCTTACTGAATTTTGATGACTTAAAGAGCCGTTTATGCTGCTTTAGAGCCACTTTTCCACTCTAATACAGCCGCTGTTGTCATACAAAACAGCCTCTTTAGCACTGCAAGACTTCCGCTATCGGAGTGCTAAAGAGGCTGTATGGAAAGGTTTCAGTATTTCAGACGCTGCAAAATACGATAAAAACGGCTTTGGAAATCTCTATAATCATTTTTTATTTTGTAACAGCTTTTTACTCTTTGTATGATATTTGCATAGCTCATCCTCATTTACATTGTGAATCTTTCACGTTCTTCAAGAGAATTGACTATATTTGCAAATACCAATCAGACTTTAATATGATAAAAGATATAATGAACCACAATGCTGAGGCTGCAGCGGGACAGAAAGAGATGGATGCGCTGAGGAAGTACTTCCCTCAGTGCTTTCATGCTGACGGCGAATTTGACATAGAGGCTTTCAAGGCTGCATTGCCTGGAGGAACTACTATTACTGACGAGACCAGCGGTTTCAACTGGTTGGGCAAGAACTATGCCCGTATGCTTACCAACATGGACACCACTACGCTTATCCGCCCTGATGAGGAGCACAATGCGAAACCGGAGAACAAGGACAGCCAGAATGTATATATCAGCGGCGACAATCTGGACGCCCTGCAGCATCTGGTGAAGTCGTATAGCGGCAAGGTGAAGGTGATTTATATCGACCCACCATACAATACAGGTTCTGATGGCTTTGTGTATAATGACAAGTTCAATTTTACTGCTGAGGAACTTGCCAAACGCTTGGACGTCAGTTGTGAGCGTGCTGAGCGAATCCTTTCCATGACCCGTCGTGGAAGTGCCAGCCATGCGGCTTGGCTCACCTTCATGTTGCCGCGCCTGTCCTTCGCCCGCGACCTTCTGACTGATGATGGCGTGATATTTATATCCATTGATGATAATGAACAGGCAAATCTGAAGAAGCTATGCGATGAGGTGTTTGGAGAGGAGTGCTTTGTGGCGAATATTTCTTGGCAAAAGACTTATTCTCCTCGAAACGACTCGAAGGGTGTACCTAGTGAAGTAGAACATTTATTGGTATATGGTAAGAACCCCGAATGGACTCCTAAGAAATTGCCAAGAACGAAGGAAATGGATGCTAAATATAGCAACCCTGATAATGATGTCATACCGTGGACGAGTAGTGATCCATGTGCACCAGGAGCTAAGACACACCAAGGTATGGTCTATGCTATACAACATCCATTTACCGGCGAAATGTTGTATCCTGCCATTTCTTCATGCTGGCGATATGACCAAGGTACAATGTTGGAATATATGTGTGGCTGGTGCGAATATGAATTACGAGATTTATGTGATGAGGAACAGCGAGCAAAAATCTGTGGCGTTGATGCGAATGAAGTCAGAAAGGGTGTAAAAGCAATTGTTTTGAAAAACAGTTTGGAGGATTCTAAGAAACATGCAGAAGCTGTCTTGAAAAGAGGGCAATGGCCACGTTTCTATTTTACGAAAAGTGGAAAGGGAGGCATACGTCGAAAAACATACCTTGATAATGTAGAAGGCAAGATGGTAACAAATCTTTGGCCTTATGCAGAGGTTGGGCATACAGACGAAGCCAAAAAAGAATTAAAGGCTTTGTTTGATGGAGAAATTCCATTTGATACACCAAAGCCTACAAGACTGTTGTTGCGTATTTTGCAAATAGCTTCAAACGAAGGTGATATTGTACTTGATTTCTTCTCTGGTTCTGCTACAACAGCACATGCTGTGATGCAATATAATGCTCAAGCAGATGATGGAAACAAGCGTAAATTTATATTAGTGCAAATTCCAGAAAAAGTAAAAAATAAATGGGGTAATCTTTGCACGATAGGCATGGAGCGCATCAAGCGTGCCGCCAAGAAGATAAAGGCAGACAATCCGCTTTTTGCTGGCGACCTTGGCTTCAAGCATTACACCTTGGAAGAGCCGAAGGAGGACGCATTGCTGCTGATGGAGAAGTTCGACCCCTCTAAAGACTTCTTCTCTCCGTTAGGAGTTGAAAATTTCGGCGTCGAGACAGTTCTTCGCACATGGCTCGTCGCTGACGGCTATGGCTTGACCGAGGATGCTGAGGAAGTGATGCTTGGCGATTATAAAGCCTACTGGAAGGATGACCACCTCTACATGATCTGTCCAGACCATGACTTCAACGAAAGCAGCATAGCCGCATTGATGGATAAGTATAATGGTGAGCCGTTCTCTCCACACAACATCGTGATCTTCGGCTACAGCTTCGGCTTCACCCATCGTGAGGAACTGCAGAAAAACCTCCGCACGCTGAAGGACGGCAACAAGACATTAACAGTGAACATTGATGTAAGATATTAAATAGAGAATACAATTATGAAATTAACAGTATATGGTTTTAAATCAATTAGCCGTGTGGAAAATTTCGATTTTCGAAAGTTTACATTGCTTGCTGGTATTAATAGTAGTGGTAAATCATCACTTATTCAGGCATTGCTGTTACTCAAACAGACATTTGAGTCAAATTCTATTGATGTACTCAATTTTACGGGAGATTATATTAATGCCAATGAACCTTTAGACTTGATTCATAATAAGGACAAAAACAAGAAACTTCATTATGTACTTAGTCTGGAAAAAGGCGAAATAGAGAATCTCGATTCTTACAGTCAGTATATTCCTAATGGAGAATTGCTCAATAAGTTAGACATTACATTGGATTTCTCAATCAATAAATCGTTTAAACTTGATTGTCTCCAATTAGATTTATGGTATGGCGATGAATGTTGTAAGGAGAGTTTTCGCGTGTATAGTCCATCTACAAGAGATACCCATAGCGTGACATTTTCAAAAGCTACAATGGTAAACAATAATGGAGTAAAAGAAAAGAATATCAGCACAGGTTATACACTTTCTTACAAATATGGTTTTTTACCATTCTATGGTGAACGAAAAGATGAATTCATATCTTTAACGATTATAAAAGATATAAGTGATACTCTTGATAAGCTCTTTAAGAAAATCAGCTATATTGGTCCGCAAAGAGTAAAGCCAGTTTTGGCAAGAACATATTCAAGATTGTCCTACGATAATGTGGGCATTGATGGCGAGTATTCAAGATTTCTAATTAATGAACATAAAAATGAAATTGTTGAAGGGTATGACCAGAAGTTGATATCACTTCTTACATATTGGATTGTTGAACGTATGCACTTAGCTCAGGAACTCAGTGTAGAACGCGATTCAAATAAGCGTTATCGTATTATAGTTCGTAATGAATCTAAGGTGAAAGTCGACTTGGATCAAACGGGATTTGGATTAAGCCAAATTTTGCCTATCATTACACAAGGTTTGCTGACTCCAAAGAATGGAGTTTTGATAGTGGAAGATCCTGATGCACACATGCACCCAAGTGTCCAGGCAGAGCTTGTCAATTTTTTTGCGGACTTGATTGCTCATGGGAGAAAAGTAATCATTGAAACTCATAGCGACCATATTGTGACCCGTATGCGTCTGTTATTGGTAAAGCATGAGTTTATCCAAACAGGAGATGTCAATGTTTGTTTTGTCAGCAATCAAGAAGGACATAGTGAATATCTTTCGTGTGCATTGACAGAAAAAGGAATGTTCTCAGAACCATTGCCTACAGGATTCATGGACAGCCAAGAGAGTGATTTTAAAGATATAATTCATCTGCAAATGAAAAACAGATAGCATGGACTGGCAAGTAGCTATAGATATTAAAGCATGGGAAAGTGATTCTTCTATGCTTATAGACTCACTTAGTTTCGCAAAACATAGAATCGGTCTTAGGGTTCTGTTTGCGGATCATATTTATCATGTAATCAGCTCTAACCATTTGAATTCATGGCTGATCTGTAATTTATTGGGAAATGTACAAAAGGATTTTTATAGTAAGAGGCCTGAAGATGTATGTATGGCTTTCTCGCCAAATATTTCGGTAGGACTAAACCCAAACGAAGAGGATGAGACGGAAGATGTTGCCTATTCGATGTTGCAGCTGGCTGAACCTCCTCATAAGATATATGAGATTGCTGTAGCAAGACCAAATGGCACTACAGATACAAATCTGACAATAACAGACGGAAGTTCATCAAAGAATGTGAATCTAATCATTACATCCAATGGTATAAGTCTCGAGCAATTTTTTGCTCATAACCATCCTAAATTACAACAAGCAAAGCATATTTCTCAGCAAACGAGGTATATAGGTGGGGGAAAGATTGCATCCACATTCAAGGCGTGGAACCCAAATGATGAAAGTTATGCGATAGAACTTCTGGACAAAGCCTTTGGAGATTCTGGTTCTCCAAATTTGCCTCCAACTCCTATCTATACATGGGATTCTCGGAATGAGAACTATGTAAAATTTATGCATAGTGGAAATTGGGAGTATCATGGGTATGATCTTGAGGATTTCAATGAAGTTCCTCATGAAATAAAGGAGCGTTACAATCACTGGAAAAAGTAATTGCATGGAATTAAAACTCGAAAATAACCTCGCACATCAGACGTTGCCTGTTGACGGCGTTGCTGCTATTGTGGAGGCATCTATACAGGAACCGGCAAAGCAAAGCCACCAGAACCCACTATTGAAGCGACAGCTCGATGGTGAGGCTTTACGCTTGGTGCGTAAAAAAGGCAATATATTGGATAAAGCCACCAAGCAAAGGGTGACGCACTATATGCTGTCGGATAAAATCAAGAACTTGCCTTATCATCGTATTCTCGATGTCAAGATGGAGACGGGTACTGGCAAGACATACGTCTATACCCGAACCATGTTCGAACTGCACAAGCGTTGCGGATTCAACAAGTTCATCATTGCCGTACCGACATTGCCTATTAAGGCAGGAACTGCTGCATTCCTGAAGGAGCAGGAGGTGAAACGACACTTTGAGACGGTGTGCAACTATAATGCAGAAATAGAGCTGTGTCTGCTGGAACCTCAGAAGCAACAGAAGAAGGGGCGTCTGAACATGCCTTCTGCCGTAGGTCATTTCTTTTACGGTTCTCATCATGCCAAGCATAAGATTTATGTGTTGTTGCTCAATACGCAGCTCATTACCAACGGTAAGCTGCTCACCCGTGAGGACTATGACCAGATGCTGGGCGAGTTCCATCGCCCGGTGGACGCTATTGCTGACACCAAGCCCGTGCTGATCATCGACGAGCCGCACCGTGTGGAGCGTGGCAGCAAATCGTATGCAGCGCTTATTGAAAACTTCCGTCCTCAGCTGGTATTGCGCTATGGTGCCACTTTCCCGGAGCTTACGGTGGGCAAGGGCAAGAACAAGCATTCTGTGAAGGATTATCAGGAACTGATTTATGACCTGAACGCAGCAGATTCGTTTAATCTGGGGCTCATCAAGGGCGTTGCTAAAGAGCATCTGGAGTTGCCGGGAGGAAAGAAGGCTGAAAAGAAAGTAAAGGTGGTTTCCACCGTGAAGGGTGACTGTGCCAATATGAAACTGACAAGCGCAGACAACATGGGCAAGACTTTCACGATTCATGTGGGTGAGAGTCTTGGTTCTATTGATGACGATCTTGACGGTGTTGTCGTAGAGGCTGTCAGCAAGAACAGCGTCTGTCTGAGCAATGGTCAGGAGAAGCAGACGGGAGAAGAGTTCTTTCCAGATCAGTATGGTATGTCATATCAAGAGGGTATGATAGAGCTGGCATTGATGCGTCATTTTGAGACGGAGCGTGAGAATTTCTGTCGTGAAGGACTGCCCATCAAGACATTGGCACTGTTCTTTATAGACCGCATCGAGAGTTTCAGAGGACCTGAAGGTAAGAATGATGGCTGGCTGAGAAAGAAGTTCATCGGTATGCTTGAGGCAAGAGTAAAGAAGGAACTGACACGCCAGAACACTCCTGAATACGAGGCATATCTGAGAGCTACTCTTGAAAATATAGATGCTTCATGTGCCGGCTACTTCTCGCAAGACAATAACGATTCTGATGAGAATGTTGCCAATGAGGTGAAGGTGATTCTTCATGGCAAGAAGGAGCTCTTGAGTTTTACGGATGAGGAAGGAAAACCTAATGTCCTGCGATTCCTGTTTTCAAAGTGGACATTGAAGGAAGGATGGGATAATCCGAATGTGTTTACAATCTGTAAGCTACGTTCAAGCGGATCAGAAATAAGTAAGCTGCAGGAGGTGGGACGTGGGCTGCGTCTGCCGGTTGACAGTGCCGGCAATCGCATCAGCGATTCCTCCTTTATGCTCAACTACATCGTGGACTTTACGGAGAAGGACTTTGCCAATAAGCTGGTTGCTGAAATCAATGGTGAGCTTGACGCTGAGCAGAAGAGTCCTCTTGCGATTACTGCAGAAGATATCGTCAAGGTGGCAGAGAAGCGCAGCATGGATGTCAACAGGTTCTTTGCGGAACTTCTGACTAAAGGCTATGTTGACTTTGACAAGAAGGTGGTAAGTGAGAGGTTTGATGATTTGCTGATGGAATATCCGGAATTTAAGGATGCAACGACGGGCGTGAATACCAATCGAATCATCAACCGTAACAGTAGCCGTAATGACAAAATACATATCCGTAAGGCAAGATTCGAGGAACTGCGCGAACTGTGGGCACAACTTAACAGGAAGTTCGTGCTCTACTTCGATAAGGAAATCGACAGGAAGATAGAGGCAGAACTGCCATTTGTCATTAAGGCTAAGCATGTCTTTTCTCTTCAGACCGTAGAGTCGTCACGTAAGGTTCTGGAGTTCGAAGGAAACGTGGCAGTAGCCAATGAAGGTTCTCATGCAGAGCTGACATTGCATGATCGCCATTATGGTTATAACGAATTCGTGAAGCGAGCTTCAAGACACACCAATATTCCGGTGCATATACTGCATAAAGCTATATGTGAAGCGGCTAATGGAGGCTGTCCGCTCACAGACGAAATGTTTAACGATGGTTCGTTGACAAGATTGATTGGGGCTGTGGATGACTGGAAATGTAATCGACTGGTAGGTCTCGTGCGCTATAGGCAAGCCAATTACACTGTGAAAGAAACCAAGCTCACCAATGCTGATGGCTCGGTGAAGGATGAAGTGGTTCAGGCATACATTGGCAATAAGAGCGTACCTGGCATGCCTCCTGCCAGGTATCTCTATGATGCTTATGCTTATGACTCAGGACTGGAACTACAGAATATCAAGACTGAGATTGACGAAGTGATAGTATACGGCAAGATACCGTCGCACAGCATCTGTATTCCTACTGTGGCGTCAAGCAACTATAGCCCGGATTTTATGTATGTGGTCAAGAAGTCAGACGGTTCCAAAGAACTGAACATTGTGATTGAGACAAAGGCGTATGATAAGGAATCGCATATATCACCTGACGAGGATACTAAGATTTCGTGCGCAGAGCAGTTCTTTAAGGCCATGACAGCAAATGGTTATACCGTACACTTCCGAAAGCAGATCAACAGCACCGGCATAAGGAGCATTATTGATGAGCTGGTCACTGGATGAAATGCGGCGGTCTGCCGCCCATTCCAGGGCGCATGCCTGAGGGCGGCGGTCCCATTCTGTCAGGTCGTCCCGGTCCGCCGGGTCCTCGCTGTCCGTGGCCTCTCATGCTGCTTCTTGCCTGCTTGCCGCCGAAAAGGTTTAGGCGGTAGATGACGTGGAGCATGGCGTAGCTGTTGATGGAGTTGTACTGGATGTCACTGCGACTCATTGCCGATACCGTTCTGGAGAAATTGGTCTGGTTGTGGAGGATGTCGTAGAGCTGGAGCGAGACGGTCAGGGCGTTGCCCTTCAGGAAGCCCTGCGAGAGCTGCGCGTTCCATATCAGCTCGTTCGTATTCATCGACTTGTCCGCATAGCCACGCCTTGAATTCTCACGGATGTCCGTCGATAGACTCGTTCCCCACGGGGCGGTGATGTTGATGGTGGTGCCGTAGGCGAACTGCCATGTGTCGAGATTGCTCTGCGTCTGGAGGTTGTTACGGGCGTGCATATAGTCGAGCGATCCGTTCAGCTCCACCTCCAGCCATGAGTTGCGATAGCCCACGCCCAACTGCTCGCCCACGCTTGTGGAGCGAGTGATGTTGCGCTGCGAGTCGGCGTTGCGACCTACGCTGACGTAACCCACACGGTTCTGATAGTCAAGATTGGTGAACGTGTTGATGTTCCAGTAGCCAGCCGTGTCAATAGCCATGTTGAAGACCAGCATACCCGACGCGTTCCAGTTGCCGTTGATGTTCTCCGGTCGTGTGGTTCTGCCACCCGTCTGTTCGTCGTAGGACACGCGGTAGCCGATGCTGTTGCGCGTGTTCTGATAGTTGAGGCTGGTCATTATAGCCATCTGGTGCTTCTCAATGTAGTTGTTGTATTCCGCACGGAGGCTGTTCGTGAACGACGGCTTCAGACCCGGATTACCCTTCGTGACGTTCAGCGGATCGCTGTCGTCCGTGATGTCGAGAAGGTCAGTCATGGAAGGTTGCGACGTCGTGCCGCGATAGTTGACGCGCAGCTGGCTCACGTTCGAGAAACGATAGCGGAAGTCGAGCGTCGGCGTGACGTTCGTGACGGTGCGTGTGGTGTCGGTGAATACGCCCTGATAGTCCTGCTTGAACTTCGACATCTGCGGCTGCACCTTCACACCCACGTTCAACTGATATTTCTCCCTAATGACACGGAGCATGATGTCGATGTCGTGCGTGTAGTTATGGTATTCAGAGTAACGACTCAGCGCACGGTCCTCGTATTCCTCATACGGACGGTCCAGTCGGTTGAGATAGTCATCCCATCCGCGGTAATGCGGCGCCAGACCTGAGAAGAAGTCGTCGCCGAGGTTGGAGAAGTCGTACGTGGCACGGTCGCTCTTGCTGTAGGCATACTTGAACTGATAACTCAGCTGCAGGAAGGCGGCACGCCAGAGCGGTTCGCTGTACGTGGTCTGCACGGCGTAGCTATACTGCTTTGTGGGCGTGACGTTAAATCGGTTGGTCTGGTACGTCGAGTCGTTGCCGAAGCGGTCCTTCTGCTGATAGAGGCGCACGTTGTTAGTGGAGAGCGCCTTGCTGTCCGTATCGGAATAGCTGAAGTCGCCGCGCAGCGTGACGTTGCGTCCGCGCGACCCTAACTTCCTGTTGAGCTGGAGCATGGCACCAATATTCTTTGCCTCGCTGTGGCTGATCTGTCCCGTTCGTGACGTGTTGACCATCTTGCCCTGCTCCGCCATCTGGCTGATAGCAGCGTCCGACAGCGGGCTGTCAGAGTAATTGTATGGGTCGTCGTTATACTGTGCCGATGCGGACGTGCTCTTGCCGTCGCTCTTCGTCAGACCGAACGATGGACGGAAGAGGATGTTGGTGAGCGTGTCAGGACGCCATTCCAGTCGCATCTGCGCATTCCACGAGTCGTTCTGCGTGTTGCTCTGGTTGAGAGAGTTAGAGAACGAATTGGTGGAACCTACGAAGTTCTCCGAAGCCGACTCCGAACGCACGTCGGAGTTGCGGTGGTTCCATCTTACCGAACCGTTCAGCGAGAGCGTCTTGCCGTCCTCGTAATTGAAGTGCGTAGCAGCCATGTTGGACGTGTTGAGACCGTTGCGTCCCATTCCGAAAGATCCGCGTCCGCCGCCACCGGGGAATCCCATGTCGCCGGTGTTGTTGAACGATCCGAAGCCCATCATGCGCAACTTGGAATCAAAGTAAGCGCCCATCAGCCTCTCGGCGTATCTGTCGTGCGTGCCGTAGGAGAGGTCGGCATTGGCGAAGACACCCTTGTTCATGCCACGCTTAATGCCGAAGTCGAGTACGGTCTGCTCGTTGCCGTCGTCGATGCCTGTGACCTTGGCAAGGTCGCTCTTCTCGTCATACGCCTTCACCTTGTTGACGATGCTGGTGGGAAGGTTCTTCATAGCCGTCTTGGTGTCGCCGACCATAAACTCCTTACCGTCCACCTTTATCTTCTTCACCTCCTTACCGTTGATGGTTATCTTACCGTCGTCGCCTACCTGCGCACCGGGCAGGCGCTTCACCAGTTCTTCGATGGTGGAACCTTCCGGTGTGCGGAACGCCGCAGCGTTGTATACGAAGGTGTCCTTGCTGAGCGTCACCTTCGCTGCGTTGGCAGTGACGGTGGTGCCCTTGAGCATGATGGCGGAAGCCTTGGCAGTGATTTCGCCGAGACGGATGTCCTTCGCCGGGTCGGTGACGTGGACATTACGATACGTGTTGTCGTAGCCCACGCTGGAGATTTTGAGGATGTACGCGCCCTTGCGGTCTACCTTCAGGGCGAACTCTCCACGGTCGTCTGTAACCGTACCGGCTACGTACGAGCTGTCCTTGCGAAGTAGCTGCACGGTGGTCTGCTCCATCTTCTCCTTCGTGTCCTTGTCGATGACAGAGCCGGTCAGCCTGCACTCCTGTGCGCTTGCCGTCAAAGCAGAGACCACAAGCAGCAAAACAAATAATATCTTCCGTGTCATTAGTATATGTGTGAGTTTTGATAAATAGACGATTGGAGGAGGGGAAAGGTTTAACAGGAAGAATGAAGTATTCTGCTCATGCAAACCTAATTCCCTATAGTGTATTCATAGTACAAAACGTAAAAATCTTTATGTTTTCTTGTGAATTTAGGTGTAAGAATATACAAGTGTAAAGAATTGGCCATTTTTTGTTAAAAATATCCTACTGTTCTTTTCGCTTTTCTTCTAACTTTGCCATAGAAAACAAAGCACCAGAGAGGGTTTAGCCTCATGGTTAGTGGGAGGTAAAGAGGCATTACTGCCTCGGAAGCTGGCGGCGGTTCCGCCAGCTTCTTTTTCCGCCCCGCCAGAAGCAAGCCTACAAACATAGAGATATAACATTATTATTACTAACAAACAAAATCCCACAACATGAAGAAAGCAAGATTTATTGTAGCTCTCGCAATCATATTAGGATGCAGTACTACAGCCAGTGCCCAGTTCGGTGGATTGGTAAAGAAAGCAAAGAAGGCGGTCACCGAAAAGGTGCAGGACAAGGTGAAAGAGACAAAGCGAGATGTCAAGAACCAGGTGACGCAACAGGCAATGGAGAAAGCCGGACTGGAAAAGCCCGAGTATGACCCAAACCGCAAGTATAAACCCAGCAAGGAGGCTCTTGCTGCTGACCCACAGGCTAACGACCAGACTATAGAGGAAGGTTTTACCAAAAGTATCGGTGAAATACATGCTTGCTTTGAGCAGTTCTCAGATATTGCTCCTTACGGTCCTTATTATACTGACAATGCCAAGAAGTTCTGGGGCATGGGAGACAGTAAGGCAGACCTTTACGGACGTTATTTCAGCTACTTCTCCTATGCGTTGAAGAATGACAATCGTAATGGTACTAACAGGATTTCGGACTTTGTTCCAGTGAAGGCCGACGAGCCACAGGTACAAGTCCCAGCTGATGAGTATTACCTTAACTTCTGGACTTGCCGCTTCATGGCAGACCCGAAGTCGGAAACGGCTCTCAAAGAATATATGTATGCTTACACTTGGCTCTTCCATCCGATTTGTAAGATACAGTACGATTATGACATGAAGGATAAGACTAATGGCATCATCAACGACAACAGCATCATGTATCCCGAGCTGGTAAACATGCGCTGGAACCGTAATGATATGGCATATGGTTACGCTACGAGCATTACGCCGGTGGAGAATCTTCTGAAGCTTGCCGAAGAGTGTGCGAAGGGCATTACCGATCCAAACGGCAATGCTTTCTCACATTTGTTCAACCACTACGTGCTCGACGTGATTGTGAACGACTTCCTGGCTAAGCACAATAATGCGCCTGATGCACAGAAGTTGCAGTTGTTAAAGTTGAAACTGGAGACGCCGCGCATTGGCGAACTTGTCGAAATTTATCAGCAAGACTTCGTGGAAGCCGTGTCTGAGCCCAAGGGTGTGACGGTGGATGCCAAGACGCGCAATGCTGGCGTTGCCGCTGCCAAGACGTTTGCCGGTGCCAACTTCGAGAAGGCTGTGTTTACCAAGAGCGAGTGGCAGACGTTCAAGGAGTCGAAGTGGCCGTATCGCGTCACCGCCTATGCTCTTCCTATCGCCATCATCACTAAGGAGGGAGGCAAACGCTTCGTTCAGTACTGCACGCTAACAAAGTCGGCTGACGGTTCGAAGTATTTCGTTCAGGCTGGATCGGATACCAGAAAGCATCCGTTGAAGTAATATGATATAGCAAAAAAATAGCGAAGGTTTATGCCTTCGCTATTTTTTTTTGCTGTTGTTTTTTTATGAAATCTTTGATTTACAAAGTCTTTCCGATGTTTTCCGCTTCCTCTGCCACCATGTTGGTCAGCTCCACGAACTGCTGTACGGACAGCTGTTCGGGGCGCTTTGTCATGATGTCTTGAGCATAGAACTCGGGCGATGCCGAACCGCCGAAGATCTGACGGAGCGACACGCGCAGCATCTTGCGGCGCTGATTGAAGACGGTCTTCACCACGCGCTTGAAGAGACGCTCGTCGCATCCGAGGTCTGTCACCTCGTTGCGGGTCATGCGTATGACGGCACTCTTCACCTTTGGAGGCGGATTGAACACCGTCTCGTCCACCGTGAACAGATACTCCACGTCATACCAAGCCTGGATGAGGACGGAGAGGATGCCGTAAGCCTTGTTGCCGGGTTCGGAAGCGATGCGCAACGCCACCTCGCGCTGTATCATTCCCGTGCAGCACGGGATGAGATGCTTATAGTCGAGCATCTTGAAAAAGATCTGCGAGGAGATGTCGTAGGGATAGTTGCCGGTAAGCACAAACTGATTGCCATCGAAGATGTCGTTCAGGTCCATACGCAGGAAGTCCTGCCCTATGATGTTCTCACGAAGCTTCGGAAACTTCTCGTTGAGGTAAGCCACCGACTCCTTGTCAATCTCGACGGCCTTGACGGGGCGTGGCTTGGTGACCAGAAACTGCGTCATCACGCCCATACCAGGTCCAATCTCGAGCACCGGAATGTCGGGACAGGCATCCACCGTGTCGGCTATGGCCTTAGCGATGCCGAGGTCGGTGAGGAAGTGCTGGCCGAGGTTCTTCTTCGGCCGTACGGATTTTATCATTCGTTGCTGTCTGGTTTATGATTAAGCCTCCTGGCGGTCGTCCACGTTGTCGCCCTCTGTGGGAGCGAGAGTTGCCTCGAAGTCGGTGATGCCGTTCTTAACGAGGATGTTATACCACTGGATGAGCTTCTTGATGTCTGAGTCGTGCACGCGGTCACGGTCGTAAGCGGGAAGCACCTCAGCGAAGAAAGCGTGGAGCTCGTCAGCAGAGCACTTCTTGTAGTTGAGCGAGCACTCCTTCGACTGCTCTTTCTCTCCAAGGCTCTTGAGCACCTGCCACAATGGGATGTCCTCAGCGTCTGTGTACATGGCGATGTCGCCGAGTGATGTAACGCGGTCTGAAGCGAAAGCCGGCATGCGGCGGTGAGTGGCATCGATAGCCTCAACGATGAGGTTCATCTTACCACGTGAGACGAGTTTGTAAAGTCCAGGTTTTCCTGCTATTGAAAGAATTGTTTCCATCTTGTTATTTATTATTTATTAGTTATTATTTTTTATTTGGGCTTACACATTATTATCTGCTCTGTTGTGCAAGCATATTGTCCACCTGCTGTTCTATGTCGCTCTTGCCGTCATTTACGATGACGAAGTGGCTGCGACGTTCCACCTCTTCCTGTGCCATCTGCGTGTCAATCCATTCGGCTGCTTTCGCGGCGCTGATGTTGTCGCGGCGCATGATGCGCTGTATGCGGACATCACGCGGTGCCGACACGCACACTACGCGGTCGAAGCTTACGCGGCTGTCGAAACCGCTCTCAAAGAGGATGGCGCTCTCCAGCCATGTCATTCCAGAGGACAGGAAGTCTTCTGCCACAGCGGGATGAATCACGTCGTTAAGCGCCAGCTTGTTGGCTTCGCTCGCAAGCAGAAAGTCTGCAAGGACGCGCTTCTGCAACTGTCCGTCCGACGTATAGACGTCCTGACCGACCAGCTGACGAAGCTCCTGCTGCAGTTTCTCGGACGTTCGCATGAGACGTTTGGCAGCGGCGTCGCAGTCGTACACGCTGATGCCACGGCTCTCCAGCATGCGGCATACATAGCTCTTGCCCGAGCCGATGCCGCCGGTAATGGCTGTTAGCATATTCTTACGTTATTGTTGTTCGATGAGATAGTCCACCTGACTGATCTGCAGCTGGGCGTTTCTCACTCCGTGCGGACTCGACTTCAGATATATGTTGCACTTGTCCGACGGATTGGTTATCAGTTCATTATAGTCCACCACCACGCTGAACTGGTCAGCATTGATGCTACGGAACATGCTTGCTCCCACCGTGAAGCTAATCTTGACGCGCTGTGGGAATGTGCGCAGCACCTTGCCTTCAGGCATGTTCATGGCCTTGACGGGCACCTCTATGCTCTCCTCGGTAAGGATGTCTGGGAACAGACCGATGCGGACTGTGCTCGGCACAATCTTGACGCCCTTAATCTTCTCCAGCGTCACGGTGCGTATGACGGTATCGCCGAAGTTGGTGATGTTGATGGGCACGGTCTTGACGAAGCGGAGCGAGTCGAGCGTGCGCTTGTTGGCATACACCGTCACCTGGTCAGGCCAGAACTGCGTGCGGGCGAGATAATATGACTTGCCCGGCACCACGTAGCCCGCCATTCTTACGGGCAGTCGGCGTGACAGACCGAAATTGAAGTAGAAGTCGAGCTTGTCGGGCTTCACCTGCACCACCTTCGACATCGAGAACCTCTGCGTCACCATCTTCATGAGGTCCGCAGCCGGCACCACGCCTTGTCCTGTCTGACGGTTGGCGTAAGTCTGGAAGTTGACGCTCACCGGCTTCACACCCTCACCATATATATATGAGGCGAGTGCGAATCCCTTGTCGCGCACGGTTACGCGCACCGTGTCTTCCATATCGGTGGTGAGCACGGCGTTTTTCGGCACTCCCACCAGCCTTACGGGCACACTTATCTCCTGTTCGTAGGTCTCGTTGAGCGTCATCATCAGCCAGAAGACGCTGCTCAAGGAGAGAAAGAACAAAAAAATCAGAAACTCCTTGTTCACTGAACTGAACAAGAAGTTCCTGACTACCCGTAATATTTGCGTCAAGCGGTTTTCCATCTAAACGACGTATATTATTTGAGTGTTTCGTGTGTCTTTACTGACAATTTTCGGCAAGCTTTACTTCTGAGCCTGTGCGCTTGCGTCGGCGAAGACGTAGTTCTTGTCAACGGTGATGACAGTTCCACGTGCTATCTCCACCTCTACAGTGTTAGCAGCGAGGTCCACACGGCGTACTGTGCCGTAGATGCCACCGTTGGTTATGATCTTGTCGCCTTCTTTGAGTGCGTTCTGGAACTTGCGGATTTCCTTCTGCTTCTTCTGCTGCGGACGAATCATGAAGAAATACATGATGGCGAAGAGAGCCACCATCATAATAATCATTCCCATGCCGCCTCCCTGTGCCTGCTGGGCAGCCAGTACAATAATGTTCATTGTTGTTGTAAGTGTTATTTGTTGTTTTTATTTTCTTTTGTTTTATTTAGTCTTCGCGTTCCTCGTCGTTCTGCTCAGCCTGCTCTTCAGCCTGTGCAGCATAACGCGAACGGAGCACTTCGCCCTCCTCCAGTGCAGCCTGTGCACGGTTAAGGCGCGGAGTCATCGGGCGGCGCGGAGCCTGACGGCGTTGCGGACGGTCCTCTATGGTCTTCATCAGCTTGCCTGTCGACACGAGGTAGCGTGCTATGGAGTCGAGCATGCCGTTGATATATCCGCCTGACTTCGGTGTTGAGTAAAGCTTAGCGAGGTCGACGTATTCGTTGATGGTTACGCTGATGGGGATGTTGGGGAACGTGAGCATCTCGGCAATGGCAATCTGCATGATCACCACGTCCATGTAAGCCAGACGTGAGAAGTCCCAGTTGCGTGATGTCTCGCTCATATATCGCTGATACTGGTCAGCGTTGAGGATGGTTGATCGGAAGAGCTTCACGGCGAAGTCCTTGTCCTCAAGGTCCTTATATTCGGGCAGGAGTTCCTGCTTGGCCTTGTTCTTCGGGTCGAAGCGCTTGATGGTCTTGAGCACGAACGTGTCCACCACCTCCTTATCGTCGTTCCAGTAGAGGCTCTGCTCTTCGAGGAGCTGGTCAAGCGCCTCGTTCTCCTGTATGAGCTGGCGGTAGATCTTGCGCCAGATTTCGCGGTCGGCCTCGTAAGAGTCGTCGGTGTCAGCCATATATTCGGCGTAAGCCTGGCTCTGTTCTATCTGGTTGCAGAGTCCGCGCACGAACTCCACGCTGTTCGCCCACGACTGCTTCTGTGTCTCGGCAAACTCCTGGAGAGCCTTGTTCTCCTCAAGCTGGACGGCAAACTTGTTGTATGCGAATTTCTGCGAAGGCATGGGTTCGCCTTCTCTCACTGCCTTCTTCGTAGCGACCTCCACACGGTTTCGCTCTTCCTGTGTGACAGCGACAATAAGCTCCAGCAGGTAGTTATAAAGATCGTATGCTTTTGACAAGCTAAAGAGCAATTCTTTCTCTGCACTGTCCATTAGCTTGTTACCGTTTTGATAGTATGCGTAGGTTAACTGAACTATCTTGATTCTTATTAATTCGCGATTAATCATCCTTCTATACTATTATATATATAATGTTTGTTTTCACGTTTTTACAGGACCGTAGCCACTTTATCAGATGCAAAAATATGAAAAAACTGATTAACTACCAAGGAAAACCACAATATTCAACATTTTTTTACGCTATAATTGTGTGTTTCAGAGAATTTTAGTACCTTTGCACCGCTTTTTTGAGCACATCCGTACAGAAATACAGTTCTCGTGTGATGGCGAATTAAGGCATAAACATTATTATTTATCAACTTAATTTAGAGTAACACAATTATGAAAGAGATTAACGTTACAGGTCAGAAGCGTACAGACCTTGGCAAGAAAGCTTCTAAGACATTGCGTAAGGAGGGACTCATTCCCTGCAACATCTATGGTATCGCAGAGCAGGACGGCAAGCCCGTTGCTATGTCATTCGCAGTACCTATGACTGAGCTTCGCAAGGTTATCTACACTCCTCACATCTACGTTATCAACCTCGTCATCGACGGCGAGTCACATACAGCTATCCTCAAGGAGATTCAGTTCCACCCGGTAACTGACGCAGTTCTCCACGTTGACTTCCTCGAGGTTAACGATCAGAAGCCTATCACTATCGGTATTCCCGTTAAGCTCACAGGTCTTGCACAGGGTGTACGTGACGGTGGCCGCATGAACCTCTCTATCCGTAAGATCGACGTTACTGCTCCCTACCAGCAGATTCCTGAGCACCTCGACATCGACGTTACAGCGCTCAAGATTGGCAAGAGCATCAAGGTTGGCGAGCTGAGCTTCGAGGGTCTCGAGATCGCTACTGGCAAGGACGTCATCGTATGCTCTATCAAGATGACACGTGCCGCTATGTCTGCAGCTGCTGCATCAGCAGAGTAATCGCATAACGACATTAAACCGATTCAATAAGAATATAATGTAAGCGTACGCGTCAAAGGATGCGTACGCTTTTTTTTATTTATAAGGAAATATGGACAAATACTTGATTGTGGGGCTCGGCAATCCGGGCTACGAATACGAGAACACACGCCACAATACGGGATTCATGGTTCTCGACAAGATGGCGGAGAGCGCCGGCGTAAGCTTTGAGGACAAGCGTTACGGTTACGTGGCGGAGACTTCCATAAAGGGACGCAAGGTGTTTCTGCTTAAGCCCACCACATACATGAACCTAAGCGGCAACGCCGTTCGCTACTGGCTCCAGAAGGAGAACATCGATCAGAAGCGACTCCTCGTCGTCGTGGACGACCTCTCCATTCCGCTTGGCGACTATCGTCTGAAGGGCAACGGATCGAACGGCGGCCATAACGGACTGGGCAACATCCAGCAGCTCATCGGACAGCAGTATGCACGTCTGCGTATGGGCATAGGCAGCGACTTTCAGCGCGGACAGCAGGTAGACTGGGTGCTGGGCAAATACACGGACGAGGATATGCGCACGCTCCAGCCCTCCATTGACGAGGCGGTGGAGATAATACGCAGCTTCGTGCTTGCCGGACTGGACATCACGATGAACCAGTTTAACAAGCTCGGAAAGAAGTCGAAGAAGTAAAAAAAGGAAATAAAGAATATGGCAGATACAGCACGTATAGACAAATGGCTGTGGGCAGCGCGTATCTTCAAGACGCGCTCCATAGCCGCAGACGCCTGCAAGAACAGCCGCGTCACTATCGGCGGGCAGAACGTCAAGCCCAGCCATACGGTTAAGGTGGACGAAGTGGTGAGCGTAAAAAAGCCGCCCATCGTCTACTCGTTCAAGATTCTGAAGACAATAGAGCAGCGCGTAGGTGCAAAGCTCATCCCCGAGATTTATGAGAATGTCACCGACCCGAAGCAGTACGAACTGCTGGAGATGAGCCGAATAAGCGGATTCGTCGACAGAGCACGCGGCACAGGACGCCCCACAAAGAAGGAACGCCGAGCCCTCGATGCCTTCGTCGACCCGGCATTGTTCGGATTCGAGGACGAAGAGGAGGAGGATTAAACCTCCTCCTCTTCATCGCTGCCCGTATCCAGCTGCGTGTCCTCCGAAATCTTGACGCCACCCGTGCGGCTTACCGTCAGCACCAGAGGCACATACTCGTCGCTCATACGGTCCGGCGATCCGACGCTGGCGGCGAAGCGTAGGGTTTCGCCGTCGGCACGGTCGAAGACGATGCCGAGGAGAGCGCCTTCGCTGTTGGTGCCTTTCACGTAGGAGGCGAAGTCGGCCTTTGAGAAGGTGCGCCTCACGAACTCGCTGCCGTCGGGACGCGTGATGAGGAGCGACACGCGGTTGTCGTAATACTTGTTGCCCTGACCGTCCTTTGCAAGTGACAGACTCTTGTCCGCCTTGCGCTCTATGCGGATATGATAGGTGGCGCCGAGCCATTCCACGTCACGCTCCGCAGCGTTGTCGCCCATACTCTGCACCGACTTCTTCACAGCCACCGGCGTCTTCTTAACGATGATGTTTTCAGGCTTCTTCTCTTCCTTGCACGACATTGCCAACAACATTGCCAGAGGAAGTGCAATAGCCAAATTTTTCCGTTTCATGAATATCTCGTGTTTTTACTTTTTCTTTGTTTTTACGTCTATACAAATACAAAGGTATAAAAAAATATATCAAAACGATAGAATAACATTACAGTAATCAATGAAAAAAGACATAAATAACAAGATGAAGACCATCCTTTCTATACTGGCAGCTATCATGACTCTTGCTTCCTGCTCATGCAGCTTCAAGCCTGCGGAAAAAGAGAAGGAAGCTAAGCCGGCAGTCGACACGATGGCAGTGATGGTGATGCAGGTGCAGCGCTGCTCCAAGCTCTACACCACGGAGTATCGTGTGCATAAGGTGCTCACGCACGACGACAAGTTGGAGATGAAGGGCAAGCTGGCGGGGCACGACTATAACATCCCCGTACCACTTGGCAGCAGAAAGGTGGCAATCCCAGTTGACGCCACTATAAAGGCTTATATCGACTTCGGTGGTTTCTCCAGCGCGAACGTAGAGCGCGACTCCACGCATATCCGCATAACGCTCCCTAATCCGCACATCGGCATGACGTCATCACGCATTGACCATAAGGCTGTGAAGCAATACGTGGCACTAACGCGCCGCAACTTCTCCGATGCCGAACTAACAGCCTATGAACGCCAGGGACGCGATGCCATCATCAAGGACATTGCCTCCACGGACATACTGGAGCAGGCCCGTGTCAGCGCCGCCAACACTCTCATTCCGATGCTGCAGAAGCTCGGTTTTCGCCCGGAGAACATCACCATAGCGTTCAGCCGCAATTTCTCAGGCAAGGACATTCCTTTACTTATCGACAAAACCACTGTAGAAAATGCAAAAAAGAGATAACATGCCGTTCATACAACAGATCATCAAGTCGGCTGTGGCACGCTTCGTGCTCTACGCCGTCATAGCCCTCACCGTTGTTCTGGTGGCTAAGCATTATGTGAAGAAGGTCACTTCGTCATCCTCTGCCGTGAGCATAGAGAAGAACGACGCCATCGACATCACGCCGATGCAGATAAGGTCAATAGAGAGCATCGGTGAGTGGGAATTTCTCACCATCAACGACGAAGAACTTGTAGACACTGTCCGCAAGGGTTTCTTCGGCGATGACGAGCTGGTGCGCATTTATTACGGCACGCTCCGTCTCGGCATTAACATGAAGGAAGCGCATGAGGGATGGCTCGCTATGGACGGCGACACGCTCAGAGCAGTTCTTCCTCCGGTACGTCTTCTTGATGACAGCTTCATAGACGAAACCCGCACACGCTCCTTCATTGAGAGCGGCAAGTGGAGTCATCAGGACCGTGAGCAGATGTATCGTCGAGCAGATGCCATGATGCGACGTCGCTGTCTCACCCCAGACAACTACAGGAATGCAAGGCAGAACGCCGAGCTACAGTTTAAGAGCATGCTTCAGTCTATGGGATATGAGAAGGTAAAGGTGGAGATAGCAAATTAAAGATTTAATTCTTGTAATACATTTCTCTTGACAAACTTTACCATTCATAGCTTTTCGAAAACCTGCTATGGTTTTTGAAAAGCGCATGTCAAATCATGTTACAAAAGTAACAAATACACTCATTACTTACTTTCATAACGCATTGATAATTAATAAGGAGAGCGTATTGACAAGAATATGTTTCCCAAAGCACCTCCAAAGTATTAAAAAACTGAAATAAATTGATTAAAAAATAATCTTTTCTTTGCTGGTTTTGGCTATTTCATTATCTTTGCAAAAACTATGATCTAAAACTAACGTATTATGGAAGTTGCTACTGAAGGTATTTATTTTATCATATATGTCACTTATATTATAGTTACGACCACGTGTTTCGCGTTGTCGTCAGTGCTCTTTCTCACAAAGGGCATAAAGACTCCGCTCTCCAACAACAAGTCGTACATTAAGGGCAAAAACCTCATTGCCACCGGCATCCTCATGGAAGGCTTCGTACACCTCCTGATGTTCATAACCATTGTTCTCGGTTATAAATATCAGAACATGTACGAGTTTGTCATACCTACCATCTTCTTCGTACAGGTGATTATTATCTATGCGGGTCTGCAGACCTTCATGTATTCGAAGGTCAACGTGTCGTATAGGCTTGGCGTCTATATGTCTCTGCCGATAGTGGCTATAGTCCTCGTCCATTATGCCATATTCTTCATCCCAGGCCTCCATGCCCTCGTCGACGGCGACATTGACATGACTTCTTATGATGCTTACCTTGAGTTTGCCACGTCGCGTGTGCTTGACGCTCTGCTTACTGCCTACATAGTTACCATAACGTCCATTGGTATTTATTTTCTTACCGTATCGAAAATTCGCTTCCTTGCCCACATACGCAAATATCATAACGGTGAAGAGCGCAGCAAGTGCACGTGGATTCACATCCTCGTGTGGTCGCTCATTGTCTTTTATGTCCTCTGCTGCTTCACCATCCTCGTCACCACACCTGAGTTTAACGTAACGTCGCTGTGGATACAGTTTGTGCTCTCCATCATCATCACCATAAGCACGCTCAACATCCAGGAAATTTATCTGCATCTTGGTCAAGCGTTCGCCAATGCCAGTACCAACGTGGAGGAGCAGAAGGCTGACGATGCCATCGACGGCGCCGACAACGGAGAAGATACAGCCCCTGAAAACACCGACGGCGATCCCATCTCCGTCATCATCGACCATTGGCTTAACAGAAGCGACCGCCCTTACCTTGCCGAGGGACTTACCATTAATAAGGTGGCAGAACAGATGAACCTTAACAAGCGCCTTCTCTCGCAGTACCTTAATAATGTGTTGTGTCAGAACTTCAACGCATGGATAAACGAGCTCAAGGTGAATGAGGTGAAGCGTATCATCGAAGAAGAGCCCTCACAAAACTTCAATACCATTGCCAATCGTGTAGGATTTAACGACGCTCCGGCTATGACAAAGGTCTTTAAGTCGGTTTGCGGCATGACTCCTACTATGTATCGCAACAGCCTTGTAAAATAAAATGTGAAATTGTTGCAAAAGCTATACAAATTTTATAACTTTGAAATTCCGAAATACAAGCAAACATAACTATGGATACGATAACACTTATTGCTTACGTTGTTAACTGCTCCGTATGCTTCACAGTAGGCTTAATATTCCTTCTCACTCCCACACAGAAGACGGCAGAAGGAAAGATAGAATCATTCAGTATGGCGCGTATGTGCCTTGCTGGCTCATCATTCCTTGAGTGCATACTTAGCTTTTTCACTATTCTTCGTATTCTGAATCATCAGTTGTATTTGCCCCTTAACTATTTCACCAACCCTTTATTTCTTTATTTCGCCGTTTGCTTCGACCTGACTGCCAGCATTTATCTGTTGCATGGCAAGCATCTGTCCGTCCGAACCATCATTGCTTTTATAATGCCGGTGGTGTGTGTCTGGCTGACACATATCTTGGTGTATATACCTATCCATGGCCTTAATTTATCGCCAAGTGTTTATAATGCCTTTCTCGAGACAGCGCCGGCGGTCTTTACCTGCTATATGCTTTACATAGTCCTTGTCATAGAGGGCCTTGGCATTATGTGGTTCTTGAGTAATCAGATAAGCGTATTCAAGCAGCATATCGACAACTATTACACCGGCGAAAACCAAAGTCGCAGCCGATGGCTCATAGCCGTGGGCTTGTCGCTTGTGCTCTATTATGTGGTCTGCATCATAGACATCGCCCTCTTCGATCCGGTTCTCGACAATATATTCATGTGGATAAGGTCTTCATTGGTGCTTGTAAACAGCATAGCGTTCATAAAATGCCGAGATGTGTATTGGGACATCAAGCCCGCATTCGTGGATATGGAAGTGGACAAGGGCTACGTTTTCGAACCCGTATTAAAGACTGACCATAACAATAATCCGAATAGCGCTGCTGATGTAGCTGCCACCACCATCGCTACGTCTGGCACAAACGAGGAAATGTCGGCAGAGGCAAACACCGCGGCGCCAGTAAACGCTGACGCGCTACATCTTGACGGCTTTGCATCTATCGACATTATCGTGACGCAATGGACAGAACGCCCTGACAAGCCGTTCCTCAAGGAGAGCATCACCATCATGCAGGTGGCTGAGCAGATGGGGCTCAATACACGCCTCCTCTCCAACTATATAAATAATGTAAAGGGACGAAACTTCAATGCATGGATTAATTTCCTTAAAGTGGAGGAGACAAAGCGCGCGCTTCTTGCTGACCGTACACGCCCTCTCAGCGAAATAGCATACGAAATGGGATTCACTGATTCTGCAGCATTGTCAAAAATTTTCAAGTCAGTAGAGGGTATTCCACCGTCTGTGTACAGACAGACCCATTGATAAGATTGTATATCCGAGGGCATATTTTACAATAATGGTGTCCGATTCCTATAGCCCTCGGATATTCTATATGAATCGGATAGAAAAATATTGTTCAATTTTATGTCTACTTGTGAAATGAGACAGGAAATACATAGCATTTTCTTTGTCTAAATTTACAAAACATATAAAGAAAACATGTAAAAAGTAGCAAAAAACAGTCTAAATCGTAAAAAAGAACGGAAAAATCACGATTTGTTTAATTTTTATGCTGTATTGACAAACGAATACAAAAAAAACACTATATCTTTGCAATGTCCAAAATAAAGAAGGACAATGACGCTAAACAAGAAAAACTAAGACAATCTATAACGTATATATTATAATAAGGTTTAACAGACGACTTAACACCAGTACAGCCCAAAGCCTTTATTACATTTATACATTATACGAATAAGAGAGAAGCGACTAACTAACGTTGCATACATTTTCACTGAACATTTAAACAACGAAAACTAAATAGAATAATAATATGGCTAAAAACGTAACATACAGATTGAGACTGCTCATAGTAGCTATGCTCGTGGCTGTATCGGCTAACGCCCAGCAACTGGGACTCAAGACCAACTTACTCTACTGGGCTACTACAACCCCGAACGTCGGTCTCGAACTTCAGACCGGCCGCAAGCACTCCGTTCAGGCCTTCTACGGCATTAACCCATGGAAATTCAATGACAACAAGAGCATACGCCACTGGGTGGTACAACCCGAATACCGCTATTGGTTCTGCCAGGCGTTCAATGGATGGTTCCTCGGAGTACACGCCATGGGAGGACAGTTCAACGCTGGTGGCATAGAATTGCCGTTCGGAATGTTCAAGGAGTTTAAGGACCATAGATATGAAGGATGGTTCGTTGGAGGCGGTCTGACTGCCGGCTACCAATGGCCTCTCTCAAAGCACTGGAACCTCGAGACTTCGCTCGGAGTGGGTTACGACTACATCCACTATAAGAAATTCGAATGTAAGACGTGCGGAAACAAGAAGGGTGAGGGACATCGCAATTATGTAGGACCTACCAAGGCAGCCGTGGAGTTGATCTACGTATTCTAAATATAAAAGAAGACAGCCCACTATTCACCACACATTTTCACTAACACAAAGATCCACCATTATGAAATACTACATTATACTATCAGCAGCCCTCGCCATCAGCGCCGTCAACGCGTCGGCACAGACGAAGAGGTCGACCAAGATTCTTAACCGTCAGGTGGCGGTGGAGAACATCAAGGCGACAAGAGCTGACGACCAGTTCTTCGTAGGAATGGACCTCCGCCTTGACTCGCTCCGTATGCCTGCCAACAGACGCATCGTCCTTACGCCGGTTATCGAGTCCGGAGAGAACAGCGTGGCTCTGCAGTCCATCGTCATCAACGGCAAGAGACAGAAGGTTATGTACGACAGAAGGGACGCCAAGCAATATCCCGGTGCTTATGACGTGACAAGGAAGAACGGTAAGGAGCAGATGTTCGCTTACCAGACTCAGACTGAGTTTGCCGACTGGATGCGCTCAGCAGATGTCGTAATTAAGGAAGACCTCTGCGGATGCGGCAAGATTGACGACCAGGAGCAGGAGACCGTAAAGAAGATGAGACAGCCCAAGGTGGCGTTCATACAGCCCGTCGCTGTGGAGCAGAAGACATACGAGATGTCAGGAAGAGCGTTTATCGACTTCCCCGTCGACCGCACAGAGCTGCATCCCAACTACCGCAACAACCCGCGTGAGCTGGCGAAGATTGTCGACACCATCAATGTGATAAAGAAGGACGCCAATATGACAATCACCAAGATTGAGATTCATGGCTATGCCTCACCGGAGGCTCCTTATGCCCACAACGAATACCTCGCCACTAACCGTGCCGCTACGCTGAAGAACTACGTGCGCCAGCTCGTCCATCTGGACGACCGCCTCTTCACCGTCAACGCTACGCCGGAGGATTGGGAAGGTCTCTGCAAGTATATCAAGGACAGCAACCTCGACAACCGAAGCGCCATCCTCAAGATTGCGGAGGACAACTCTATAGAACCCGACCGCCGCGAATGGCTCATCAAGTCGCAGTATCCTGAGGAGTATCGCACAATGCTCGCTTCATGGTATCCGGCTCTCCGCCATTCTGACTACGTCATCACCTGCAACGTGCGCCCGTTCTCTGTGGAGGAGGCTAAGGAGCTTATCAAGACCAAGCCGCAGCTGCTCTCGCAGAACGAGATGTATATGGTGGCTCAGACTTACGAGCCGGGATCGAAGGAGTTTAACGAGGTGTTCGCCATCGCAGCGCTCATGTATCCCAACGACGAAACCGCCAATCTGAACGCTGCCTGCGCCGACATCAACGAGGACAGATTCGCTGAGGCGCTCCGCAAGCTCGACAAGGCCGGCGACTCCGCTGAGGCTGAAAACGCAAGGGGCATCTGCTACTGGCATATCGGCAACGACGAGAAAGCCATCGAGTGCTTTAGGAACGCAGCCGACAAGGGATGCGAGATAGCTAAGCAGAACTACGAAGACATGCAATAAAAACAAAAAGACATAAACAACGACACCCCTACAACACAAAAACTAAACCTGGCTAACTCCCAGACGACACAAAGACTTTCAGATAAGAAAATATTATTACTAAACACAAAAATTATTAATCACTTAAACTTCAAAAGTATGAACAAGTTTAAATTATTCCCATTGGCACTTGCTGCCTTTGCATTCAGCGCTTGTACATCAGAAGACGCTGTAGAGAACAATCCTAACGTGGAAGGCGTTAAGAGTTATGTAGCCGTAAACATCAACAATGTTGGTGCTGCCACCCGTGCAACCGATGGTGGCTATGCTGACGGTGTTGCTAACGAGAACCAGATCAATGCCGTACGCTTCTACTTCTTCACAGCCAATGGCGATGCCTACAAGATGAAGAATGGACAGAGCTACGTTGAGAAGGATAATGTTGGTGGTACAACAAAGGATAATCCTAATGTAGAGAAGATTACAGACGCTATGCTCGTTATTGAGGGCGCAACAACAACTGCTCCTCACTCAATGATTGCTGTCGTTAACCCTGGCACTCTTGATGCTGGCGTTCTTAAGGCTACGATGACAAGGAATGAAGTTGTAGCAGCTGTGGCTACGCAGAACTTCGTTAATAACGGTGCTGACGCAAAGGACTTCGTAATGTCTAATTCGGTATACGCTGAAGGAAATCAGCCAGTTTGGGTATCCGACATTACAGGCCACGTAGCAACCGAGTCTGATGCTGCAATGCAGAATCCGGTTGACATCTACGTAGAGCGCGTAGCTGCCAAGCTTACTTCTACAGCAACTGGTGCTCAGGAAGGCAAGTACGAGGTAGGCGCAACAACCAATGGTACGCCGGTATATGCTGTTATCAAGGGTTGGGGTATCGCTAAGGAGACAACAGACGCTAACCTCATTAAGAAAATTGACGCAACATGGAGCGACGCTGACTTAGGCTTCCAGTGGAATCATCCTGCATACTTCCGTAGCTACTGGGAGGACTCAAGAACAGATTTAGGAGACGACAAGTCTTACAATGACTACAACTCACACATTGATCAGGTTTACTACACCAATCCTAACACTAATGCACCTGAATACGTAGCTACTGTACAGCTGCAGTATGCTGACGGTACACCTGCAGAGATTTGTAGCTATAAGGGCGTTGAGTATCTTTCAGAAGAGGCTGTTAGAAAAGCTATCTTGCTCGAGAACAAGGCTTACAAGAAGCGTGAAGTAGTTGATGGCGGCGGTGTCAGAGAAGGAGGCCTTACTGTTAACGACATCCACTTCGTAGTAAAGGGCTACCAGGTTCAGGCACAGCTCAATGAGGGCGTTACAGTTTACAAGGATGGAGTAGAGGCAACAGCCGAGGCAAACACCAAAATTGGTGCAACACTTGCTGAAATCCGCAAGGGTGGTATGGCTTACTATCACACTGGCGTAGAGCACCTTGGTACTTCTAAGGGTATCGTACGTAACCACTTCTATCAGATTGACGTTAATACTATTAAGGGCTTCGGTACTCCGGTATACGATCCTGATAGCAAGTTCATTCCTGATGATCCTAAGGACGTTAAGACTTACATCGCTGCTACTATCAAGGTTCTCTCTTGGAGAGTTGTTAAGCAGACTGTAGATCTCGGTAAGTAATCTTACCTCACAACGACATTACTGACACATAATATTGTGACACCTGTTCCGGCTGATGCCGGACACTCTAAATAGAAATATGAGGGGGAGGCTGTCGGCTCACCCGATAAGCTCTCCCTCATATTTTTCTCAGACAAAAGATGCTCCGCACAATGAGGGCGTACTGCTGATTATTGTTCCCTATAGGGGAGGTATCGGGCCGACAGATACAAAAGAGAGGTCGGCATGGCGAGACACTGAATAAGGTGATCAGCCCACTAAAAGAAGACTTAATAAAAACGACTCCATATACATTATATATATTAGAGAACATCTCACAATATCACTAAACGAAAACAAAAGCTAAATAATATGAAACACAACAAGCGCCAAATAATAAGCGACCTCAAGGCCCTCGCAGCTGTGATGGCAATGATGTTCACCGTGACCTCGTGCGGAATGATGGAGGACGATCAGTCAGATTGTCCACAGGCGCTGCGCGTTAACTTCAAGTATGACATGAACATGAAGTTCGCGGACGCTTTTCCTAACGAGGTGAAGACCGTTACGCTCTACGCTTTCGACGAAAACGGACGTCTGGCCCTCGAAAAGCAGGAACGCGTGGACGACATTAAGAAACGTGGCGGATATATGAACGTGGATGAGCTGAAGCCCGGCGACTACACGCTCAAGGTCTGGGCGGAAGGCGAGGACAGATACACAGGATCGTATGTCTTCGGAAAACCCGAGACGGCTACTCGTGCTGACGACATCAGCGTGCTCACAAGCCGTATCAACAGAACCAGCCGCACCTTGGACCACGACATCAACGGCCTTTATCACGGACTCGTGCAGAAGGCTGACCTCAATCTGGAGGGATTCGGCGTGAAGACTGCCACAGTGGACTTGATGAAGAACACCAACGTCATACGCGTGGTGCTTCAGAACACATCGGGCAAGCAGATTAAAGCCGACGACTTCGACTTCTACATCGACGACGACAACAGTTACCTCGGATTCGACAACGCTGCGCTCACACGTGCTGCGATGAACGACAAAGAGGAGCTGCCGGAAGACTCAATACGCTACGTGCCTTGGTCGAAGTATGACGGCATCGTCGGACAGAACCGCACCGTAACACGCGCTGAAGGAACTACACAGGCTTCGGCAGTGGTGGCAGAGATGACCGTCAACCGACTCTTTACAGGCAAGAACCCGCAACTCTGCGTTCTCAAGCACGAGACGGGAGAGAAGATCTTCCAGATTCCGCTTATCGACTACGTGCTTCTCGTAAAGGGCAAATACAACAGGGCGATGTCAAATCAGGAATATCTTGACCGCCAGGACGAATACAGCTTTATCTTCTTCCTGGACGCCAACAACAACTGGCTGTCATCACATATATTCATCAACTCCTGGAGAGTGGTGCTGAACGAGAAAGATCTCTAAGCGCCTCACCCCAACGAGACATAGAGAGACAACAAAACACAAAAACATAACACAAAAAGAAACTGACTATGCTTAGAATAAACCGCAACAACTCCGCGCTGACAGTTTCGCTCCTGTTTGGTCTGTTGTCCATAACGTCGTGCGGCTTCGATGACGGCTACGACAAGGAGGACACGGGCGACGATAATGTGAAGGTGGCATTCAGGATGGCCTTCGTCAACGACAACACAAGAGCTGTAAACGACGGCTGGGAGGACTACAATCCGACTGACCCGGGCGATGCCTACGAAAACGCCATCAACGCTGACCAGCTGCAGATTAAGGTCTGCGACAAGGACGGAAACATCATTGGCGACGTGCAGGACGTGAGAGTGATTGAAGACCAGATCACCGGAACATGGGAAAAGGCAGGCGCACTGCTGAAGAAGGCTAACAAGATTATGGTGTTTGCCAACTGCGGAACCGCCAACGTCACGCAGGACAACATCTCATCGCTTGCCTTCCGCGTGGACCAAACCAAGCAGTATATCCCGATGTGGGGCGTAACAACGCTGACCAAAGACCTCGTTGTCGGAAAGCAGAACAATCTCGGCACCATCGACCTGCTCCGCTCTCTCGCCAAGGTGAAGGTAAAGATGGCTGACGGCATGAAAACCAGAGGCTATGCCTTGGGCAGCATCACCTTCAACAACTACAACACCGAGGGCTATACGCTGCCGCTGACCTACAACACGTCAAAGAATACAAAGGAGATATTGTTCAGCAGTTCGCTCAACGCAAAGCCTTCGTGGAGCCAGTCCGTAACGATGACCAACACCACGACCGACGAAGAGAGCATCATGCTCTACATTCCAGAATATGACAACAAGACAGCCGCTGCTGACAAGAAGGCAAGCATAACCTTAAACCTCAAGTGCGACGGCATGGATGACGGAACTTACACATTGCAGTTCTGTAACTACGTGGACGGTGTGGCAGATCCTTCCACACTCTACAACATACAGCGCAACCACTACTATGAGTACACGGTGACCAAGGACGACAGACTGAACGTCACACTGAAGGTGCTGAAGTGGAACAAGCGCACACACTCTGAGATTATAATGTAACAACATAGAGTATTTACACAAAAACTAAAATAGCGATGACTCACGCCAAGAACATTTTCACATACATGCTTGCGCTTTTCTCAACGCTCGCCATCGTAGGATGTAGCTTTGAGGAAGACCACGCCGATTGCCAAGGGAAGGGTGAGGGCGAGAAGATGCAGGTGGAGCTAAGGCTCACCGCTTCGGCTAACTCGCTGACACGTTCCTGCAGCACCTCCGACGGCGTAACGAGAGCGTCATGGGTGGACACAAACGCTGCCCGAGAAGGAGAGATGATGCACAATTGCTTTGTTGTCATCGTCCAGAACGACAAGATACAGAGCATAGTACAGCGCGACTTCACGGAGGAAGTAGAGCAGACCAATCTCAAGGCGAAAGCCGAATTGGGCAACGCCACGTTCTATTCGTTTGCCAATATCACGCCCGCAGAACTCGGAATAACAATGACGACAACGCCCGCTGAGATAGAAAGCAAATACTATAAGGTGGAGGGCAACACAACCCAACTCAGCGCCAAAGGCATTCCGATGAGCAACAAGCAGACCGTCAACATCTCCAGCAAGAAACAGCAGGTGGACCTGGAGGTAATCCGTATGATGGCAAAGGTGGAGCTTAACTTCACCAACGACACGGGCTACGATCTGAGCATCAAGAGCGTCAAGCTGACCGATATCACCGACAACGCTGCTAACAACGTAAGCCTGCTGCCTATGAAGGACGCCTCGGGCAATGTGGTGCCGAACATCAATGACGCTGCCACATACAAGGATTACACAGTAAGCATCGGCGGCACGTCAGGCACTCAGGTGAAGAACGGCGGCACGCTGCAGACCACGTTCTACGTGAACGAGAGCGTCGCCCGCAATCCTAAGTACTTCGTTCTCAGCATCAACACCGACAAGGGAACAGTGACGAACCGCATCGCCATGACAGAATGGAGCAAGATAGCACGAAACGACTACTTGGTTATCCCCGTCAAACTGGTTGACTATCGCATCGAGCTGGAGCCGCAGGTCTTCACCGGTATCGGTGTTATCCCCGAACTCAACTATGATGTCGATCGCATCACAGCCACATTCAAGTCGTACGGCGAGTTCCATCTGAAGCTGCACGTCATTAGGCGCAGCGACAACAAGGAGCTGAACAACTGGACCATCAAGGACATCACAACGCTTGAGGCTGATCCGGCAGGAGGAGAAGGCACATCCATCTATGACGAAGAGCCTTACTTCGATAAGCGCACCAAGACCTTCGAAGGATATATCAGCCCGCGTAAGGGATACGCCATCCACGAAATCAACGTCGAGATAAACGGCGTAACAATCCCATATCGCTTGCAGATAAACAAGGAATAACATTTAATAATAGGTGGGTATGGCATTCCTGCCATACCCACTTTTAGATTTAACAAGTACGAACATAACACCTTTTGAGATATGAAAAGTCGCAAAAACAACATAAACAGACCCGCACCGTCAAGAAGACTGCTACTGCAGCTCCTTGCGATGATGGCACTTACCGCAGCGCCAAGCAGTGTGTATGCGCAGAGCTTCCACCAAACGGGCGCAAGTGGAATGCCGCTTGACAGCCGCGGCATGCAGCAGACTGCAGAATGGCATTACTATTATTATCTGCCGACAGGTAGCACCTCAATGACGCTTGATCTTCCGATAATGGGGTGGACTGATGAAAAAGCCAACGACCTTGAGCCTTATGGATGGTATCGTTGGTATGACTATAATACAGATTTAGAGTCTGCGAATCTGACAGCTTACGACGTTACAACTTCTTCTTGGCTTGGCGGTACTAAACACTCTACTCAACTTAAAACTAACATTACGGACAATTCCGGAAAAAACATCGGTCTTGTTGCGTACAAGTTGTCTGATACTTATGTAACCAGAAAGCATGTTGGAGTCAATTATGAGTATACTAATTCAGATGCCATCAATCCAAACTGGAAGGGAGATATTGTTGCCTGTGACGTAAGCCGATATATTGACTATAGTATTTCGGGAACAAAGGTATCCAAGGAGCCGACACTTTCTGTCCGTTATATTTTCCATATCCAGTCTGCAGCATATCTGGCAAAGCGAATCAAGGATGCTTTATGTGATCACAGCAGGGCTGCTGACCTGACTCTTGAGGACAACAAGCGTATCGTGTTCGGTGCAAAGGACGCAAACGCAAAGATGACGCTGCGTACAAATATGAAGAATTCTGGTGGACAAAGCTATTGGTTCTATCCTTTGAGAACTACCGTAGGTAAGACGGTTTATCCAACTACAGAGAGTCAGAAGATAACGGCAGCAGACTTCAATACCACTATGAAGCAGGCTGACAATATAGTGTGGAGGGTCTACAATGAGGATAAGACAAAGTATTGCCAACTTCCACCCAGTACTCCCAGTAATCCCAGAACTCCCATTTCTCCGCAGTTCTGTGACTTGACTATAAATGCACTCAAGAACGCGACTTGGCGTAATGTTTCTAATGGCGCTACAACTACAAAACCTACAGATATAGGCTTCGAACAGACTGTATATGTAGTGGCTTGGGCTGCAAATGGCGATTATATGTGTCCCGTTGCCAACTTTGAGGTGTTCATTCATAAGGGATATCCTAAGACAAAGGACGAGCTGACTGCTGACGGCGACGTAGACCGTACGATCTCCTATTTTGAGGATAAGTATCAGCAGCAGATGGACATCTCGTTCGATGATGACAATCCTTATCTGACATTGGATGCGCCGACAACGCCATTGAACAACATGAGTCCTAAGCCGTCCGACTTCAAATCACGTGCATACGGATTCACCTATGCGGAACTTGCAAGTTTCGATTATTATAATGGTAGCTCACCACACCACAGTAAGTCACCTATCCACGGTGATTATGGTCTCTATAAATCGGGTAACCTACGTGGCATTTCGTATAATAATGAAAACGGATACCAATGGTGGGCAGAAGGTTCTCCTACTATCTATGATCGTACCCACGCAAAAACCAGCGGCAAGCAGTACGGACACTTCCTGTATGTGGACGCTTCGAACGAGAGCCGTCAGATTGCATCTGCCGACTTTAAGGCTAACCTCTGTACAGGTTCACAGCTGATTTTTAGTGGAGCCGTTGCTGAGTATACCGCAGCAAACAACTCAACAGCACCTCAGGTAATGTTCCGTCTCTATGGTATAGATAAGGACGAGAATGGCAACGTGACCGACCAGAAGCTTATCCAGTCGTTCTCATCTGGAGACTTTGCTACAAACACAAAGACACACGCATACGGTCAGTGGTATCAGATTTACAGTAAGCAGGTGCTTCAGAAGTCTGCTGCTGCCGACAACTACACTGACTTCCGCATTGTGCTTGACAATATGTGTCAGGATACATGGGGTGCCGACTACTGTGTTGACGACCTCTGCCTCTACACTCAGACATCCAAGCTGGACGTGCTGCAGAACAAGCCGCTCTGTCCTAACGAGACAGGTTATGAGACAGCTCCCGATGATATTACACTGAAGCTCCGCGGCATCTACGAGACCTTCCAGGCGATGGTGAACCAGAAGGAGTCGAAACTCTTCTATCGTATCTGCGACGCTACAGGAAAACGGGTGGAAAACATCGACTATGACGGCGACGGACAGCCCGACGATTACGGCATAGCACGCATTCCAGAGTCTTACAATGCGGGATACGTTCTTCCTTCGGCAGCAGCCGGTGGCAAGACTAACGTTCCGATGTTCGAGAACGACAACAGCGGCAACCGATGCTTGGTAATCGCCAACCGCAACTTCAACATCGTACCGGGCAAGGACTATTACTTCTCCATCGCCTATCCGAGCGAGGACAATTCTAACGTACCGGGTAAATGGGGCATAAGCACCGATGTCTGCTCTACGTATAGTGATATATTCCAGGTGGTGGAGCAGAACATCAAGCTGACCGACAAGAACAGTAACGTGCTCACAGCTCTGAGAGTGAACTGTAACACCCACACTCCAACAGTGGAGATGATTGCTAAGATTGAGACGGCTGACCCCGTGAACGGCGGTAAGGTGACCATCGACAATGTCAAGTTCGACTGGTTCCTCTCAAAGCCTAACGCAGAGAACGAGCTTTACTCTACATCAGGTCTGTTGGAGGCATTACACGCTTATCGTGCCAAGTATCCGGAATACAATGGATTGAGTACTGATTTCCGTAATGATAACCGTACGCAGTACGGTCTCTTGAAGAAGTACGTGGACAGCAAGCAGCTGATTCTGAACGCCAGCAACTCAATGGGCAACCGTAAGTTTGATTCCAACGAGATGGGTCTTTACAAGATTGCTGTCATCCCAGTGCAAGCCAAAGCCACCATCAACGGTCAGGTATACGAAATCTGTGCTGCCCCGATGTTAGTGGATCTGCGCGTGGTGACCGACGGACCGAACATCAACTTCGGCTTCCCTGGCGTCATCTATCCGAACGACGCACGAACAGTACGTGTCGGTCTGCCGCAGATAAAGGCGATAGCCGAAAAGAACGGCGCTCTGAATCTGCCGATGACAGGCATCGAAGGAGCCACAAGCGTAAGGATGAGGGACTATGCTAAGGTATTTATCTCTAACACCAACGACCCAAGCTTCAATTCCACAAAGCAGGAGATCGGCGTGGTGACATCAAACACCATCTACAGAACCGATAATACTGTAGGCATCCGCTTCAACCCCAATGCCGCTACAATCCTGAAGGAAGGCTACTGGTATGAGATAAACTTCAGCTATGACAACGCAGACGGTTCTATGGCAAGCTGTCCGGGCGAGACATTCATCAAGATGTGCATCGTGCCTGAGTATGCCACATGGAACTCGTCGCCAAGAACTGCCAGCACAAACTGGAACGACGACAACAACTGGCTGCGCTCTACGAAGGCTGAGATCTTCAAGGACTCATACGCTGACTATAACACCACAACGGCATTCATGCCGATGAAGTTCACGAAGGTGACTGTGGCTAATCAGAATGACAAGGGCAAGGTTTATCCTAACCTTGACGAGATAAGCTACAGAAGCAACGGCATCGCTTCCTCAACGAAGATGAAGAGCTTTGCTTACGACTTCGTGGCGAAGTGGAGTGACACAGCAGACGGTTCGGACAACGGCAACGGAACCTTCTCTTGCGAGAAATGGGCAGGCAACTTCTGCGACCAGATCTACTTCAAGCCCGAGGCAGAGCTTCTTTACGCCAACTATCTGAACTACAACAAGGCTTACGTGGAGAAGGAGCTGACGCCTAATACGTGGAGCATAATGTCTTCACCGCTTCAGCAGACCTACGCCGGCGACCTCTATGTTCCGAAGAACAACGGACAGGAGCAGTCGGAGGCATTCAAGCCGATGACATACGACGAGAATGTGAACGACCGCAGCGCTTATCCCGTTTATCAGCGCAGCTGGGACGGCAACGCTCAAGAGGTGAAGGACAACGTCACCAATTACAGCGCCAACCACGACGGCACCGTGGACGTAACCACAGACAACGAACTGTCAATCAACTCTGGCTACTGGTCGCACGTATATAACAAGGTGGATGAGCAGTACACTAAGGGACAGGCGTTTGCTGTAAAGGCGGGCGACAAGTACACCGCAGGTGCGCAGGATGCCAACGCTACAGCCGTAATCCGTCTGCCGAAGGCTGACACCCAGTTCAGCTACTACGACAGCGAGAGCAACAAGCCGGTGAATGTAACGGTCAACCGCGACGCTAATAGCTACCGAATGCTGCAGGGCGACGTTGCCGGCGACAAGACAATGGCAATGACTCAGCCGCTGAAGGAGAACCTGCACCGCGACAACCGCTACCATCTCGTGGGCAATCCTTACACCTCATCGTTGAGTATGTATCGCTTCCTCAAGGCTAACACAGCCTTCGAGAACAGCATCTGGACTCTCGACAACGGCGTTATGAAGACCCACAACGTACCAGTGGATCTGGACTACGACAAGAAGACAGACGTAATAGTGAATCCCACTCAGGCGTTCTTTGTAAAGGTGAAGGAGGGCGAGACCGCTCCTGCCAACGTAACATTCAATGCTACGATGCTCATCAACAAGGATGTTACTCCAGGCGAGAAGGCTCTCATCATCCGTCCTACCGTAATGCTGACCACCGTCAACGGCGAGAGAAGCAGCCAGTCTGAGCTTATCGTCAACGACGAGGCAAGCCGCGACTACGTGGAGGGCGAGGATGTGGAGATGCTCGGTGAGGGCAACATTGCCGAGATAGCCCAGGTCTACTCTGTAGCAGGATCGCAGGCTGTGGCACTCAACGCTTCCGACGACATCAACTGGATGCCGGTGGGCGTAGTGGCACCAAAGAGCAAGGACATCGACGTGAACATCAGCCTAAACAGCAAGATGCTTATCAAGATGAACAACGAAGGCTCGCAGCTCTTCCTCTTCGACGCCACAACAAAGACGTTCTCAGAGATTAAGGACGGCATGATGGTGAAGATGATGGCCAACGACCACGGTCGCTACTACATCACCAACCAGTCGTCACTCAACACTACGGACATCAACACCATCGAATGCTTCTCACCGACGGAGAACACCATCGTGGTGGCAACGCTGAAGGGCGACATGAAGCGTGTGGTGGTATACGACATCTCGGGTGCTCTGGTAACAAGCAACCACAGTGTAAATGGCGGTCGCTGCCAACTCAACGTACCGAAGGCTGGCATCTATGTCGTGAAAGCCACGACAATGGAGGACCGTACGGAGACATTCAAGATTGTGGTGAGATAACTATCGCACGCACAAGAACTAAACAATAAAAGAAATCTTATCGTATTATTAAAAAAGGAGCGCTGTGATAGCGCTCCTTTTTTTGTGGTAGTATGCTCGGCATGAGCATTGTCTAACGGGTGGAAGTCCCGAGTAAGCCCTAATAGCGGGAATTACATAGCCAAAGGCAAGGGTGTCCATCGTGAGTTGGAATCCGAAAGAAGCCGACGGCAAACATCTGACCTAACGGACAGAAACTTCATACAAGGCATATGACCGTGGGTAAGGTTGCTACACAAACCAAAGCCCGATAGCTATTCGGAACGGTCGGTGTAAATGTAGTGGGTATAAGATGGAAAGACAATGCTCTTACCCGAGGAGGTCTCACGGACGCTTCAAATAGTTTTTTTTACGAAAGAAGTGGAGTAAAGCTTGCCGTGAGAAGTCAGCAGACGCCATAGTAGTGCAATACTCGATAACGTTGCATGAAGGGCGGAACCTAACAATTAAACGATAGTAATTGAAACACACCTTATGAAGGAAAGAATGCAGAAAACATTATCCCA
>ERZ1023873.18-NODE-18-length-100004-cov-49.818918_pt1 | contig 100004 bp, 84 predicted proteins | sample MGYA00380391_ERZ1023873 | MGnify/ENA primary metagenome ERZ1023873 (study PRJEB33179, sample SAMN07449006) | human gut metagenome | biome: Human-gut; feature: Human associated habitat; material: Faeces | host: Homo sapiens | place: India: Bhopal | collected...
CATAACCTTTCGTGAGAGTTGCTCCATAAGAACATGAAATGGATGATTAGAAAAGAAATCGGCATCGTTAACTGGGTTTTGAGTGTTAGCACATTGAGAAATTTTCTTTGTTATACTATTATATTTCTCAATCTGCTCTTCAGACATATCATCATCAACATTAAGAACCGTCAGTTTCATTGGGACAAATAAATTATCCATTCCATTCTTGTCTTCTTTTTTTATTATCGCATTTGCCAATGAAGCTGTGGTTTGACCTCCATTGATAATTTGCAGGTCTTTAAAGTGGGTTATTTTTGAGTTATCTGAAGAAAAGCCTACAGATCTTGCTACTACAGCAATACCATTATAATAGGTAAAAAAACTATTAGGATTGTTGATAATAGTGTCCCTAATGCCTTTATTTACCTTTCCACGGATGCTAAGGAAAGCTCTTACATTTCCTTGTAGCAATTTACTACCATACTTCAAATATATGTCGGCAAGAAATTTACCAGGTACAATACCCATACAGGTATCAGTAACGAGAAACACACTTTATTTTCTCAAGACCTTCAATAGGATAGCTGTCAGGACTATTACCACCTTCAAAAACAACGTCCCATTTACCAACATTTAATGTGTTCTGATCTTCTATAAAATCAATAATATTATTAACGTTAAAATTTATATTAAATAATGAGCATTTTATTGTTTTAAGGAAGTCTACTATTTCTTCTTTAGAGACATTCGCAAAATATCTCGACGCACCATATTTCTCATTGTCAATATCTATATCCTTATAACTTGTTCGTTCTGCAAATTTCAGTTTGTAGCCACTATTTATTAACTTCGAGGTGAGAACCTGTACGTATTCTAAATTTTGGCTATTCTGCTCCACATTTAGACTAAGAATGGAGTATCATAAATATTTCCATAAAAAGAATATTGTATGCTTAAATTATAAGAAGAACGCATCTTGTTAGAAGCTGTTATCTGTAGTTCTGCACAATTGTCACGAACTCTTATTCCAAAATCTTTTGGTGTTAAATGCTGATCATACATGTCTTTCAAATCAGCCTTTAAGTCTTCTGATGATTTCGAGATCTCTTCATACCAACGCGCACTTGTTTGACTTGTCCATATTTGAAACAAGTCTTCATAGCCAATACGATATCCGAACCAACGGCCCATCTGCATCAAAACATCAAATGTAGAAGTATTACGATAGAAATAGCTTACTAACAATCCTTCCAGAGTTAGACCACGAGAAAGCGCAAGACCACCTATAGCAATAACACGAAGATGAGGATTCTCCTTATAATCGAGTTTATTGCTACTCTTGGAACTATTAACTACTATTACTTTTATTTTTTCAACAGCAGACATCAAGTTCGATTTCTTGACAACTCTCTCGAATGTTACATCTTTTATGTCAACGAAGTGCTTTTCCCATAAAGCGTGCAACTCCTTATAAAGAGGCAATTGCTTATTTTCTTTTTCGTTTTCACTAAAATCATACCTTACACAATTAACAAATAAATCATATTCTTTGTCAACCCATTCTTTAATATATTTTTGTACTAAGACAAAGCGTGAGATATTTATAAGCATACTTCGAGCAGATGAGTTACTTCCACGCAAATCTCTAACCACATTTGCAAGGAAATGTACGACCAACGACAGCCTCATCAATACGCTCTTGTGTTTGTTGACGCAAGCTTTCAGTTGTACCTGCAAGAAGAATCACAACCTTATAGCCTGTGTCAGCAGCCATGCAAATTAGGCCTGAATAAGTGGCAGTCTTTCCAGACTGAAATACCATTTTTGTTACCAATCAAGAAAAACCGGTTTCTATTCTGAGGAACGCCATAATCCGATGCCCATAATACTTTAGAGGAAACTGTAAACCCAATTCTTCAAAACATAGTTCTATCATCTTCTGAGTCTCACCTTTGTTCATCTTGGTTAATCCCCATACGTTCTCAAAAACGAACCACATAGGTTTTATTTCTCTTACAAAGCGCACAAATTCTTTAAACAGAAAATTCTTAGGATTCTCCATGTTTCTATTCATAGTATTTGACATCGAAAATCCTTGGCATGGAGATCCACCCATTATTATAAAAACTCCATTTTTATCAATAAATTTGTTGGGCTCAAGCTTGGTAATATCCTCGCAAATTACAGTAACACCCTTATGATTTCGACGGAATGTTTTAGCAGCGCTTTCGTTCACCTCAATAGCATAGCGTATATTTATGCCAGCCATTTCAGCACCAAGACTCAACCCTCCAGCGCCAGAAAAATATCTATACCATAATGTTCGTCATTTAGATATATTTGTTTGCATGCATTTTTATTCGTTATGTTTATTAAATTATTCATAATCTGTTACATAGTAATATAAATCATTTCTATAGTTTAGGATATCTCTAAAACTACTCAGCACCCCTATAGAAAACTTCTCATTAATAAACCATAAACTTGATTTTGCTTATTTACAACATCACCATCACGAACTCTTTAATGATTGAATCGATGATGGTGCAGGCTGTTTAAAAACAGCTCATTTAGCGGGTTCTTTTCTAATTCTCGGCGGTCTCTCCGAAGACAATATTTGCATTTCTGATGCTCAATACTATGAGTTGAGCGCACAACAAAATCTTTGGTGCGAAATTCTTGAGTTTTGAGCGTTTGAAGCTATATCGTTAATACACAGTCGATTATATGATTTACAGAAAAAGTACGTAAACAAGCGGGTTGTCAAAGTGGCACTTTTAGGGTGTCATAGCGCCGCTATTACCGACCAATACCTCAACTATTGCATTGTAATAGTGGCGCTATTAGACTGTAAAAGTGGCGCTATTAGGGCACTTTGTATTTTTGATGGTTATCAAGAGTGGCTTTTATGCTGTAAAAAACCATAAAAACAGCTTTTTGATTCTCTATAATTAATTTTTATTTTGTAACATGTTTTTACTCTTTTGTACGATATTTGTATGGTGGACATAAAGCTATGTTTTTGTGACAAGAAGACAATTGTGGAGCATATCATGGAGTTTGAATAATTCCGAAAAATAAGGAGAGCGCAAGGTACATATTGCGCTCTCCTCCTCCCTGTCCGCGAGGATAAGGAACGTTTTTTATACTCTCTGTATAAGCACGTGATGATTTATATTTACTGAACTTTCGTAAGTTCAGCTAATTATATGATAAATATCGCTAAAAGTTGGTATTTAGAAATAAATGGTGTATTTTTGCACAAAAAATACAAGCGAAACACAACATGCAGATATTATTAGCAAACGCCAAGATAATGTTCGGCAAGGCGGACAGAAAGCCGGTGTCTGCCCCACTCTTCCAGAGCGTGGCAGACACCTTGGCTGCGGAAATGGCAAGGATGGACGTGGAGGAGTTGGCCCGGCAGCTGGATTGCAGCAAGAAGATAGCGGCTGAGAACTGGGGACGATACCAGAACTTTATGGCAGCCGAGAAGATGCCTGCCCTGCTTGCCTACAACGGTCAGGCATACAAGCATCTGCGTGCCGACACCTTGAACAACGAGGCATTAGAGTATGCCCAGAAGCATCTTTGGATAACGTGTTTCCTCTATGGTCTGCTCCGCCCTATGGACGGCATTGTGCCCTATCGTATGGAGCATTGCGTCACGATAGAAGCCACAAACGACAAGCCCATTAATCAGTTCTGGAAAGACCGGCTGACAGACGTGCTAATAGACAGCGTAAAGGCAGACGACGGCATCCTCCTGCATCTCTCCACGGAGGAATATGAGCATCTGTTCGACTGGAAGAGGGTGTGCAAAGAAGTGACGGTCGTACAGCCTCTCTTCTATGTGCGGCAGAAAGACGGCAGACTGAAGATGCAGGCTGTCTGGGCAAAGTCTTGCCGCGGAGCTATGGTACGCTTCATTCTTAACAACCGCATCGTCACTCCCGAAGAGCTCTCTGCTTTCAGCTACGAAGGCTTTGAATACGCTCCGCTATTAGGAGACTCGAACAATCCGCATTTCGTAAGAGAATTTATCAAGTAAAAATATTATGAAACTAAACAAAATACATCATGTAGCCGTGATTTGCTCTGACTATGAGCAGTCTAAGCAGTTCTATACAGAAGTGCTGGGCTTGAAGATCGTGAGCGAACATTATCGTGAGAAACGCCAATCATGGAAGGCTGACTGCTGGATGGGCGACACATACGTAGTGGAGCTGTTCTCCTTTCCCAATCCTCCTGCACGTCCTTCCTATCCCGAAGCAGCCGGTCTGCGTCACCTCGCTTTCGAGGTGGACAATCTTGCGGCAGCCGTCAGCGAGCTTGACAGCAAGGGCGTAAAGCACGAGCCGATACGCACGGACGAATATACCGGCAAGCAGTTTGTGTTCTTCAGCGACCCCGACGGACTGCCGATAGAATTGTACGAGAAGTAAAGAAGACATCACTTTTAGGTATTGCCCGACTCACAACTAAATTGTATCTTTGCATCGTAACTAACAGATAAAAGACTATGACAGAAATGACAACAACAATAATCATTGGACTTCTGATTCCGCTATTGGGAACGATGCTTGGTTCGGCTTTCGTATTCATAATGAAAGACGAGATGTCTGCGCGATTGCAAAAGACATTGTTGGGCTTTGCCTCAGGAGTGATGGTAGCAGCGTCCGTATGGTCTTTGCTCATTCCCGCTATGGAGATGAAAGCTGACAGCGGCGCATGGTCGGTAGTGCCGGCAGCTGTAGGATTCATGATGGGCATAGGTTTCCTGCTGCTTATTGACGAGCTGACGCCCCACCTCCATATCGGAACCGACAAGCCTGAGGGCATACGCTCGCACCTGTCAAAGACAGCTATGCTTGCCCTTGCCGTAACCATCCACAACCTGCCCGAAGGAATGGCTGTAGGCGTGGTGTTTGCGGGAGCCGAAAACGGCGCTTCGCACATCTCCTTAGCCGGAGCCATTTCCGTTTCGTTGGGCATTGCCATTCAGAACATTCCCGAAGGCGCCATTATCTCCATGCCTATGCGTGCGGCAGGCAACAGCCGATGGAAATCCTTCGTGTTAGGATCGCTGAGCGGAGTGGTAGAGCCTATAGGAGCCATTGCCGTTCTGCTGCTTGCCTCACTCATTATGCCCGCCCTCCCCTACATGCTCGCCTTTGCAGCAGGAGCCATGTTCTACGTAGTGGTGGAAGAACTGATACCAGAAGCCTCAAGCGGCCAGCACAGCAATCTCAGCACTATCGGCTTCGCCATAGGTTTCGTACTGATGATGGTGCTCGATGTGGTAATGGGGTAAAAATACTAACAAAACAGAAAATCTACGGCATTTAGTTAAAGATTATCAACAATTGACGTTCAAAACATCAAAATGCTTACAAATTGGATATCTTTGTGATGTAAATGACATATCAACTATACATACACCATAAGGCCCTTCGTCTATAGTAAGTTGTCCGAAAGCACCCCCTTCAGACAACTTATTATTAACGAATCATATTTTTAATGGGCTTAATCATATTATATTTTTTAGGTGCTCTGTCACTATCCTTTTTATGTTCCGTCCTTGAGGCGGTACTCCTATCCACTCCTGTATCTTATATCTCGATGAAGGAGAGTCAAGGCAGCAAGACAGCTTCCTTGATGAAACAGTATAAGAACAATGTGGACCGTCCCGTAGGCGCCATTCTTTCGCTCAACACCATTGCACATACCATCGGTTCGGCAGGTGTAGGAGCGGAGTCGATAAAGCTTTTCGGCGAAGAATACTTCGGACTGATATCAGCCATATTGACGCTGCTTATTCTTGTGTTGTCCGAAATCATCCCCAAGACCATCGGCGCTTCATACTGGCGTTCGCTTGCTATGCCGTCCACCAAAATCATCCGTGTGCTCATCTTCATCACCTATCCGCTGGTTCTGCTCTCCGAGCTAATCACAAAGGTGTTCACCCCGAAGGCGCACCAGGCTTCTGTGAGCCGCGAAGAAGTATCGGCAATGGTGGACGTCGGCACCACGGAGGGCATCTTCCGCGAGTCGGAAAGCAAGATCATCAAGAGCTGCATCCGTCTGGCTGGAGTAAAGGCAAGGGAGGTGATGACTCCATCCATTGTGGTTGAGACGGCTAACGTGAACCTTACCATCAAGGAGTTTTACGAGCAGCAGACATGGAACTTCTCACGCATTCCGGTATACGACAAGAGCAAGGATTATGTCATCGGCTACGTGCTGAAGGACATGGTGCTGAAGGAATTGTCAGAAGACAAGTTCGATACCAAGCTTTCCGACCTTATGCGCCCCATCCTTTCCTTCAACGAGGACGATTCGGTGTATCAGATATGGGAGAAGATGCTGGAGAAGCGCGAGCATATCTCAATCATCCTTGACGAATACGGCTGTCTGCGTGGCGTGGTGTCGATGGAAGACGTCATAGAGACCATGACCGGCGTGGAGATTGTGGACGAGGACGACGTGGCTGTGGACATGCAGGCTTTCGCCAAGGAAAAGTCGCGCAGGATGTTGAAAAAGTAAATAGTAAATGGAAAATTCAATCAGCCTTCAACATTACGACTCGCCATACGGCAGGCTGGTCTTGGCATCTTTTGCTGACAGACTATGCCTTTGCGATTGGAGCGACAATCCCTTTGCAGAGCGCAATAGACGCCGGATTGAGAAATACTTGAAGGCCACTTCCAAGACAGAGACAACCTCTGTCTTGGAAGAGACCAAAAGACAACTCGACGAATACTTTGCAAGCAAGCGCAAGGCTTTCGACATACAGTTATGTATGGTTGGTACTGATTTTCAGCATAAAGTGTGGAACGCATTGCGAAGCATTCCGTACGGATCGACAAAGAGCTATAAGGATATAGCCCAATGCATAGGCAAGCCCAAAGCTGTAAGGGCCGTAGCAGGAGCCATCGGCGCAAACGCCATCAGCATCCTAATCCCTTGCCATCGCGTAATAGGCAGCAACCATTCCTTGACTGGCTATGCGGGAGGGCTGGAGGCTAAGAGAGGGTTGCTCGGGATGGAGACGCAAGAGCGTAAATATCCGCAAAATTACATCGGAACGCATTTATGAAATGCATGTTCTGACGACCGGTTTTTGCTTGTTATGATTCAGCCTATGCTTCTCTATGAATGACGTTGCCGTTGGCTTGATGTGTGGCAAGTACCAGCACCTCGGCTATCTGGACGTGCTTCGGAGCAGAAGCGGCATAGAAAGCCACGTCGGCGATGTCGGCTCCGGTAAGCGGCTTGATGCCTTTATACACCTTGTCGGCACGCTCGTTGTCGCCATGGAAGCGCACGTTGCTGAAGTTAGTCTCTACGAGTCCCGGCTTGAGGTTGGTGACGCGTACAGCCGTGTCAGCCACGTCGATGCGCAGACCGTCCGAGATAGACTTTACTGCTGCCTTTGTGGCGCAATACACATTGCCGCAAGCATAAGCAGCGTCGCCAGCCACGCTACCCACATTGATGACGTGTCCCTCATTGCGCTTCACCATAGCAGGAACGATGAGGCGGGTCATGGTGAGGAGTCCCTTTATGTTGGTGTCGATCATCGTGTTCCAGTCCTCCGGATCGCCCTCATATTCCTTGTCCAGTCCAAGCGCCAGACCAGCGTTATTGATGAGCACGTCAATATTCTGCCATTCAGCCGGAATGGAATCGACAGCCTGCTTTGCAGCTTCAGCGTCGCGAACGTCAAAGACAAGCGTGAGCACCTTCGTGCCCTTTGCCTCCAGCTCCGCCTTTACAGCAGCCAGCTTGTCCGCACGGCGGGCTGTAAGAATAAGACTGTAACCTCCCTCTGCAAAACGTCTTGCACAGGCTTCTCCGATGCCACTTGTAGCACCCGTGATCAATGCTATTTTCATAATCAATGCTTAAGTTAGATGTTTATGTTAAATGGTATTATAAATTTGTGTGCAAAAATAAGGATTTTCTTCTAATAATCAGAGAATTATTTGTACTTTCGTAAACTATTCAGACAAATCTACGAAAACAGGACAAAAACAAACAATACTCAAGACCTAAGATTATGAGAAATCTATTTACAGCTTCGGTATTCGCGTTGCTGTTCATCGGGCTTCCAGCCAAAGCACAGAAGCGTTCGTTGGCTGAAGCGGCAAAGGTGGCAACCGGTTTTTTCCATGCAGAAGAGGTGGACGCCATGCAGATGAAAGAGGAAGAAGGAAGCCGAAGGTTGCAGAAGAAGGTCACGGACAATACTTCAGACGCCTATTACATGTTCAGGAACAAGGAAGACAACCGACTGGTAGTCATCTCAGGCGACCAGCGCATGCAAAGCATCCTCGGATATACAGACAATGCCATAGAGGACAATATGATGCCAGACGGACTTGCCGAACTGCTCACTACGTACAAGAGGCAATACGCAGCTCTTTCGCCAGATTGTCTGACAGAATGCAAATCAAACTTAAACAAGGGAGAACGTCTGCTGAAGACTCCTGACTGGGGACAATGGGCTCCCTTTAATCTGCATACGCCACTCTCCTATCCCACCGGTTGCGCAGCCACAGCCATGTCTATCGTCATGCGTTACCATCAATGGCCAGTCATGGGACAAGGCAGCAAGACGCATATATGGAAAGACTCCGTGATGACAGCCGACTTCGAACATACACGTTATGACTGGGACAACATGCCCATGAGCTACGACTCATACACGACAGCTCAAGCCGAGGCTGTGTCGTTGCTGATGCGTCATGCCGGAATAGCCGTAGAGATGTATTATGCGGCTGAAAGTAGCGGAGCACGCCAGTCGTTGGTGCCGGGAGCGCTCACGCAATACTTCCGTTATGCTGCCACGACGCGCCTCGTATCGGCAGCCGACTATGATGCAGCTACGTGGGAAAAGATGATGCGTAGCGAGATTGACGCCGACCGCCCCGTCATCTATACGGGAGAGAGCACGATGGGACGCGGGTCGCACGGCTTCGTGCTGGACGGATATCGCGACAATCTCTTCCACTTCAACTTCGGATGGAACGGTAGCGGAAACGGATATTTCGCCATTTCTGCCTTTAGCTCCACAAGTACGGCGTTCGAGTTTGCCAACCAGCAGCAGGCTGTCATTGGCATCAAGCCACTCAGAGAGGATAATTGCGCACCTCTCACTCTGGAATGCGAAGGAAAGTATGAGGGATTTTATTCTGACCTTACCACACTAACAGCCAACACCTCAGTAAGCATACACCTCTCCTCGCTTACAGCTCTTCGCCAATGGAACGGCAAGCTGAGATGGGAACTTTGTGATGCTGAGGGCAATGTGAAGGAAGCGTTCGACAGCAAGACGGTAAGCATTAACGGAGGCAACTCGCAGCCCATTGACTTCAGTTTCGCTCCCTCAACCACAGCCATCAAGGGCAGCTATCTGCGACTTATGGCTTGCGAGAACGGCAAGGAGGAATGGACATTCGTGCTCAACGCCAAGGGACAGGAAGTAAGAATGGATGCTTACGAACGTAAGGTGCCCGTGGTGGAGATCATAAGCGACATGGAGAACGCCACTCTCAACGACCAGAACCAAGGCAACGAATGCTTCGAAGGCAAGCCTTTGCTCGGATCAACATACACATATAATATAGCATGGAAGAGCAGTACGGTGAAAAACATCGTGCAGCAGCGTTTCTGCGGCGAGGCTTATTGGCGGAAATCCGACAAGAGCGTAATGCTCACAGCCGACACATTATATATAAAGGCTAAGGCATACGAGCGTTCGCAACTTGTGCAGGAATGTCAGGTCAATGTGGTAAAGCCGGGACAGCTGGAGGCAACGCTTCTGAAAGCCACACCGGATGCTGACGCCGTGGAGTCGCTCACCATTACGGGAAGCCTTGACGACAACGACCTGGCGTATCTCTCCACCCTGCAGACGCTTAAAAAGCTCAACCTTGAGAACGCCACCATACAGCAAGGACTCTTCGGCGCTCCCTTCAAGGACTTCAGTCGCCTGGAAACATGCGAGCTGCCACGCTCCCTGAAGCAGATAGGAAGCGAGACGTTCAAGGGATGCGTATCGCTGAAGACAATATCGCTACCCGTCAGCCTGCAAGCCACGGGCAACGACATCCTCAGCGGATGCCAGAAAATGACGGACATATACGTACGTCCATCGTCGCCAGACTGTGTGGCTACGGACGCATTCCGTGGTCTGCCCAATCCTCAAGCGGTCTGCATACACGTTCAGCAAGGACTGAGCGACGTGTTCAGATCCAATGCCAAGTGGAGCATGTTCAGCCGTATAACTGACGACCTTCCCGCCCTACCAAAAAGATTCGCCTGCGACGGCATAGAATATCGTGCCATCTATCAAGGCGACGGCAACTTTGCTGAAGTGACAATACCGAGTGGCGAGATGTATTCAGGCGCCATCGTAATCCCCGCCATAGTCACTTATCAGGACGTGGAATACGTGGTAAGCGGATTTGACCAGACAGACGGACTCTCACCGTTTGTGGGCAATCCGTTCGTCACCTCGCTGGACCTTCAGCTCCACGTCGACACGCTCCGCCGCATGCAGTTTATGGGATGCACGCAGCTTGCCTCGCTAAGCCTGCCCTCCACCCTGCGCTACATCGAGGATGAATGTTTCCGCAACTGTCCGATGCTCACACAGATAAGCCTTCCGGCAAACCTTGAGGCACTTGGCGACAACGCCTTCTGCGGTTGCCAGTTTCTTACCGACATATATTGCTATGCAATGGTTCCGCCGGCAGGAAGCGAGGCAGACAATTATCCCTTCGCCCAATGCCGTCCTCAGAACGTCATGTTGCACGTGCCCTCAGGAACAGAAAACCTCTATCGAACGACGGGCTTCTGGACACGCTTCAGCAACGTAACGGACGACCTTCCGGCAGACGTTACAGCCATAGGCAACGCCATGACGCCACGCTCCGAGATGCTACCCATAAAGACCATAGGCAGACAGTATGTCACGATAAGGCTCAACACAGCCCGAACCGTCTGCATCTATAGCCTTAACGGCACCCTTAGAAGCACCCTGACTTTGCCCCAAGGCGAGAGCCAAATATGGATAAACGAACCAAGTATTATACGTTAATAGTTAAAAGTGAGGCGTTATTTGTTAATCTTTACAAAAACGTCACACATTTATTACTTTCGTAAACGAAATATCACTACCTTTGCAGCCGATTTTAATCCGATGGGGCTCGAAAAAGCATCGATACGTTATCGGTCGCCTCCCGGAAAAACCCGTTTATATTAAATAATAAATGTACGCAATCGTAGAGATTAACGGTCAGCAGTTTAAGGCAGAGCAGGGCAAGAAACTCTTTGTTCACCACATCAAGGACGCTCAGGAAGGCCAGACTGTTGAATTCAACAAGGTACTGCTTGTTGACAATGAAGGTTCAGTACAGGTAGGTGCACCTGCCGTAGAAGGTGCAAAAGTCGTATGTGAGGTTGTGAACCCGCTCGTTAAGGGCGAGAAGGTTATCGTCTTCAAGATGAAGCGCCGCAAGGACTATCGCAAGAAGAACGGTCACCGTGCTCAGTTCACAGAGGTATTAATCAAGGAAGTAACCGCTTAAATTTAGGAGGAACAAGAAATGGCACATAAAAAAGGTGTAGGTAGTTCTAAGAACGGACGTGAATCAGCTTCTCAGAGATTAGGCGTTAAGATTTGGGGCGGTCAGAAGTGCATCGCAGGCAACATCATCGTTCGCCAGCGCGGTACAAAGCACAATCCGGGCCTGAACGTGGGTATCGGTAAGGACGACACCCTTTACGCACTCGTTGATGGTATCGTAAACTTCCGCAAGGGTCGTAACGACAAGAGCACAGTTTCAGTAATACCAGAAGCAGAGGCTTAACAAAACAAAACAACTATTCCAAACAAACATATTAATCCCAACTCTCATAGCATTTTGAGGGTTGGGATTAATGCTTTTATACCTGTAAGCATAAAAAACTTCTGTTCGATTTTGCCGCTAACCGAAAATTATGTAATTTTGTATTTGACAAACATTATAGATGTCGCATTTAATACATTAATTGATTTAGCATATGCTTACACTTAAACTCATCAGTGAGGAAACTGAACGTGTTATCAAGGGATTGAACAAAAAGCATTTCCCTAATGCCGAAGAAGCCATCAAGGAAGTTCTCGCCATCGACCTTCGTCGTCGCGAGACACAGCAAGAATTGGACAGTAATCTTTCGGAAGCCAAGAAAATGGCAGCAAAGATTGGAGGTCTGATGAAGGAAGGCAAGAAAGAAGAGGCTGATAGCATAAAGGCAGAAGTGGCCAATATAAAGGAAACCAACAAGAAGTTGGAGGAAATCAAGGCTCAGGCAGAGAAGGATCTTATAGCAAAGCTCTGCACCATACCTAACATCCCTAACGACGACGTACCCGAAGGCAAGGATGCCAGCGACAACGTAGTGGTTAAGGAGGGTGGCGTAATCCCCGATCTTCCGGAAGACGCTCTCTGCCATTGGGATCTCTGCAAGAAATTCAATCTTATCGACTTCGACCTTGGCGTTAAGATTACAGGTGCCGGATTCCCCGTATACATCGGAAAGATGGCTCGTCTGCAGCGTGCGCTCGAGGCATTCTTCCTTGACGAGGCTCGCAAGAGCGGATATCTGGAGGTACAGCCGCCGTTCGTAGTGAACGAGGCTTCTGGATACGGCACAGGTCAGCTGCCTGACAAGGAGGCTCAGATGTATCAATGCCAGCTGGACAACCTCTACCTCATTCCTACTGCTGAGGTGCCCGTAACAAACATCTTCCGTGACGTTATCCTCGATGAGAAGGAGCTTCCTATTAAGAGATGTGCTTACTCGGCTTGTTTCCGTCGTGAGGCAGGTTCGTACGGCAAGGACGTAAGAGGTCTGAACCGCCTCCATCAGTTTGACAAGGTGGAGCTTGTACGCATTGACAAGCCCGAGCATTCATACAAGTCTCTCGAAGAGATGCTCCAGCACGTGGAGGGTCTCTGCCAGAAGCTTGAGCTCCCCTACCACATCCTCCGTCTCTGCGGTGGCGACATGAGCTTCACGTCAGCCATCTGCTACGACTTCGAGGTATGGAGCGCCGCTCAGAAGCGTTGGCTCGAGGTATCGTCTGTCAGCAACTTCGAAAGCTATCAGGCCAACCGTCTGCATTGCCGTTATCGCAACGCCGAGACCAGAAAGACCGAGCTTTGCCACACTCTCAACGGTTCGGCTCTCGCTCTTCCGCGTATCGTTGCCGCCATTATCGAGAACAATCAGACTCCGGAAGGCATCCGCGTACCGAAGGTTCTCGTTCCGTACTGCGGATTCGACATGCTCGACGACAAGAACTTCTAAGAAGATACCAACCATTGTAAAGACCGATACATTTAAATATGTATAGAACATAGGCAAACTGTAGGAGGTGCGGGCTTTTCCAGCCAGCACCTCCTACAAACTGCTGAACCTTTATCAATAGCATTTAAAACAAATATGTTATCATAAAAATCCATTCAAACACTACCAACCATCAACAATTATCCTATGAACAAAATCATCCTTAAGAGACAATTTTCTGAAAAGGTATTTCTTTTCGAGATTGAAGCCCCGCTTATCGCAAAGAGCAGAAAAGCCGGCAACTTCGTTATCGTAAGAGTCGGTGAAGGTGGCGAGCGTATGCCTCTGACCATCGCAGATGCCAGCATCGAGCGTGGTACGATCACTATTGTTGTGCAGAAGGTGGGTCTTTCTTCCACGAAACTTTGCGACCTTAACGAAGGCGACTATATAACAGACGTTGTTGGTCCGCTCGGCAACCCCACTCACATCGAGAACTACGGTACGGTAATCTGTGCCGGTGGCGGTGTCGGCGCAGCTCCTATGCTCCCCATCATCCGTGCCCTTAAGGCAGCTGGCAACCGCATCCTCTCCGTCATAGCAGCACGCTCACGCGACCTCATCATCCTCGAGGACGAAATTCGTGAGAGCAGCGACGAGGTCATCATAATGACCGACGATGGCAGCTACGGCGATAAGGGTGTCGTAACGGCAGGCATCGAGCGCTTCATCACTCAGGAAGGCCACGTGGACAAGGTGTTCGCTATCGGCCCTCCAATCATGATGAAATTCAGTTGCCTCATGGCTCAGAAGTACAACATCCCCGTGGAAGTATCGCTCAACACCATTATGGTGGACGGTACCGGTATGTGCGGAGCTTGCCGTCTCTCCATCGGCGGCAAGACCAAGTTTGTCTGCATCGACGGTCCCGAGTTTGACGGAGCACTCGTTGACTGGAACGAGATGTTCAAGCGTATGGGCACTTTCCGCGACGAGGAGCGCAAGGAGATGGAGCACTTCGAGGAGCACATGAATTATTCTGCTGCCAAGAATGAGCATAAGGCTCAGGCTGCGGGCGGAATGACAGAGGGTGCTGACGAAACTCTCCAACAGCTTACCGATCGTGACGCAGAATGGCGTAAAGAGCTCAGAGCTGCAATGAAGCCGAAGGAAAGAAAAGCCATCAAGCGTGTCATCATGCCAGAGCTCGATCCTGAGTATCGTGCCACATCACGTACCGAAGAAGTAAACTGCGGCCTGACAGCAGAAATGGCAATCAACGAGGCTCACAGATGTCTTGACTGCCCCAACCCGCAATGCGTGGAAGGCTGTCCTGTTAACATCAACATTCCGTCATTCATCAAGAACATCGAGCGCGGCAACTTCATCGGTGCCTCTAAGGTACTGAAAGCTACATCCGCACTTCCCGCTGTCTGCGGTCGTGTTTGTCCTCAGGAGAAGCAATGCGAGAGCAAGTGTATACACCTCAAGATGAACGAGCCGGCAGTTGCCATCGGTTATTTGGAGCGTTTCGCAGCCGACTATGAGCGTGAGAGCGGCGTCAGCGCCATCCCGGAAATGGAGCCGAAGAACGGCATGAAGGTGGCTGTCGTCGGTTCAGGTCCTTCAGGTCTGAGCTTCGCTGGCGAGATGGCAAAGTTCGGATATGAAGTGCATGTCTTTGAGGCTCTCCACGAGATTGGTGGCGTGCTCAAGTATGGCATCCCCGAATTCCGTCTGCCTAACCACATCGTTGACGTCGAGATTGAGAACCTCAAGAAGATGGGCGTTGAGTTCCATGCAGACTGCATCGTCGGCAAGACCATCACCATCGCACAGCTCGAGAAAGAAGGCTATAAGGGCATCTTCGTAGGCTCGGGTGCAGGTCTGCCTAACTTCATGGGCATCAAGGGCGAGAACGCCATCAACATCATGTCGTCTAACGAATACCTCACACGCGTGAACCTCATGGACGCTGCCAATCCCAATACCGACACACCGCTCAACATCGGCAAGCGTGTTATCGTCGTTGGTGGTGGCAACACAGCTATGGACTCATGCCGTACAGCCAAGCGCCTCGGTGGCGACGTCACCCTTGTCTATCGTCGTTCGGAGGCAGAAATGCCGGCACGTCTCGAGGAGGTGAAGCACGCCAAGGAAGAAGGCATCCGCTTCCTCACTCTCCACAACCCCATCGAGTATGTGGCTGACGAGAAGGGCGCTGTCAAGTCTGCCATCCTTCAAGTAATGGAGCTTGGTGAGCCTGACGCAAGCGGCAGACGATCACCGGTTCCTGTAGAAGGAAAGACCGTAGAGTTGGAGGCAGACCAGGTTATCGTAGCAGTAGGTGTATCGCCCAATCCGTTGGTACCCAAGTCTGTGGAAGGTCTGGAGCTTGGCCGCAAGAACACCATCAGCGTTAACGAAAATATGCAGAGCTCCATCCCGACAATCTTTGCCGGAGGCGATATCGTTCGTGGCGGTGCAACCGTTATCCTCGCAATGGGCGACGGCAGACGTGCAGCAAAGAGCATGAACGAATACATCAAGGATCAGAAATAAAAATTCTGATTAGAAATACAAAACAATAAACAGTGGGAGGTATGGCGTCAAAGCCATACCTCCTTCTATAATTAAAATAACAGTTAGCCACTTCATTCAATTAATAAAATCAAAATCTTCAATGTCAGGAATATACACCATCGCCCTACTTATATTAAGCAACATCTTCATGACCCTCGCATGGTATGGTCATCTCAAGCTTCAGCAGACCGGCACGTCTCTTCATTGGCCTCTCATCGGCGTCATCGCCTTCTCATGGGCCATCGCCTTCTTCGAGTATTGCTGTCAGGTTCCTGCCAACCGTATCGGCTTCGTAGGCAACGGAGGTCCATTCTCCCTTGTCCAGCTTAAGGTCATCCAGGAATGCGTCAGCCTTATTGTTTTCGCCGTCATCGCCCACTTTATGTTCCAGGGCGAAGCCTTGCGATGGAACCACTTGCTGGCATTCTGTTTTCTCATAGCTGCCGTTTATCTGGTATTCAAGTAAAAATTTCTCCCCTACATGAAAACGCAAGAACAGCTTCTCCTTAATAAGATACGCAAGAAATTCAATAAAGGCACAACAGACTTCGGCATGTTCGAGGACGGCGACCGCATCCTTATTGGACTCTCAGGCGGCAAGGATTCGCTATGCCTTCTGCAGTTTCTTGCCGAAAGATCCCGTATATTCAAGCCCAACATTAGCATTGAAGCCCTCCATGTACGTATGGAAAACATACAGTACGAGAGTGATGCGTCATATCTTGAGGAGTTTGCACGCTCGCATGGCGTCCCTCTGCACATCATCACCACCAGCTTCGATGAGGAAGGACTCCGCGACAAGCCTGCCTGCTTCCTCTGCTCATGGTATCGCCGCAAAGCCCTCTTCCGTTTCGCCCTCGACAATGGCTTCAACAAGATAGCTCTCGGCCATCACATGGATGACATCCTCCACACCACACTCCTCAATCTCTGCTATGAAGGCACGTTCTCCACGATGCCCGCCGTCATGCGCATGGAGAAGATGCCCCTTACCATCATCCGTCCACTATGCCTTGTCCACGAGGCAGACATCGCCCAGTTGGCACAGCTCTTGAACTATCATAAGCAGAACAAGACGTGTCCTTACGAGAAAGCTTCAAAGCGTGAAGACATGAGGCAGACATACGAGCAAATGGAGAAAGCCAACCCCGAAATGCGCTATTCAATATGGCGGGCACTACAGAAAGAGGGCAAACTTACATGAGAAAAGCCAGCAAATTACGATATAGTTAAAAATTGTTCTCAATATAATTGTCCGTTTGACAGAAAATTCATACATTTGCAATTAAAAAATACAGACTATGAAGTTAGCAATAATGACTAAATCCACATTTTTCGTGGAAGAGGACAAGATTCTTGCCACCTTATTCGAGGAGGGGTTAGACAACTTGCATCTTTATAAGCCTGATACCTCCCCAATATATTCAGAAAGATTGCTCTCCCTCTTACCCGAGGAAACATACAATAAGATAACCGTTCACAGCCATTTCTATCTTAAGGAAGAATATCGGCTCGCCGGCATACATCTCGACAGCACCTCAGAGCCTATACCCGTAGGCTATAAGGGAAAGATCAGCCGCACATGCTCTGACCTTACCGAGCTGAAGGAAATGAAGAAGCAGTCAGCATACGTATTTCTTGGGAATATATTCCAAAGCCAGTCAGACCCCGCAGCCCCGACGCTCAACATTAATGAGCTGGAGTATGCTGCCGAAAGAGGACTGATAGACAAGAAGGTTTTTGCCATCGGAGGCATCAATGCTGATAACATACAGCTCGTCAGAGAGTTGGGATTCGGAGGTGTCGTCATCTGCGACGACTTATGGAGCAAGTTCAACATACATAACCAGATGGACTATAAAGAGCTTATAGCACACTTCGAAAAACTAAGGAAACTAGTATACTAATCCGTAACACATAACAACAAAAAGCAATGAGTGAACAGAACTCTTTTTTGGTATTCTCAGGTACAAGCACGAGATACCTTGCAGAGAAAATCTGCGCAAGCCTGGGTTGTCCGTTAGGCAATTTGGTAGTAACCAAGTTCTCTGATGGCGAGTTCGCAGTCTCGTATGAGGAGTCAATCCGTGGTCGCGACGTATTCCTCGTTCAGAGCACATTCCCCAATTCAGACAACTTGATGGAGCTGTTGTTGATGATTGACGCTGCAAAGCGCGCTTCTGCACGTCACATCAATGCCGTTATCCCTTACTTCGGTTGGGCTCGTCAGGACCGCAAGGACAAGCCGAGAGTGAGCATCGGCGCAAAGCTCGTAGCCGACCTCCTTATGGCAGCCGGCATCGACCGCCTTATCACCATGGACCTCCATGCAGACCAGATTCAGGGCTTCTTCGACGTTCCAGTTGACCACCTCTATGCATCGGGCGTCATCCTCCCCTATCTCCAGAGCCTGCACCTCAAGGACATCGTCATCGCTTCTCCTGACGTAGGCGGCTCTAAGCGTGCCAGCACCTTTGCCAAGTACCTCGGCTGTCCGCTCGTTCTTTGCAACAAGACCCGCGCTCGTGCCAACGTCGTAGAGAGCATTCAGATTATCGGCGACGTAAGAGGCAAGAACGTCATCATAGTTGACGACATGGTAGACACAGCCGGAACCATCACTAAGGCTGCCGACGTAATGAAGGAAGCCGGCGCTCTCAGCGTACGTGCATGTGCCTCACATTGCGTAATGTCAGGTCCCGCTTCAGAGAGAGTACAGAATTCTGCCCTCGAGGAGATTGTCTTCACAGACTCTATCCCCTACTCTAACCGCTGTGCAAAGGTTAAGCAGCTTTCTGTAGCCGATATGTTCGCCGAGACCATCCGTCGAGTTATCAGCAACGAGAGCATCAGCTCACAATACCTCGTATAACACGTACGACATTCATTCTTTATACACAGACACAAAAAAAGCGCTCTTTTCTTCAAAGAGCGCTTTTTTTATGTCTATGTTTTTAAGCATTTCTCATTTCGTTCAGCAGCTGTTTCTGTCTCTCGCTAAGATTCGTCGGCAGCATAACGTTATACGTAATGATGAGGTCACCCATCGTACCGTCGCCACGGTCATAGCCCTTGCCACGCAGCCTTACCTTCGTACCGTTCTGCGTTTCTGGCTTTACCTTCAGCTTAATCTTATGACCACCCGTGAGTTGCAGGATTACCTCGCCGCCGAGCAACGCCGTGTAAAGGTCGATGTTTACGTTGGCGTTCATCTCGCCCGCATTAGTCCTTGCGCTGCGACTGCGAGTGCCACGACTGCGTGATCCCTTTCCTGCACCTCCGAACAGCTGTTCGAAGAAGCTTGAGAAGCCGCCGCCCTCTCCGCTGAAGCCAGAGAAGTCGAAGCCGCTGAAAGGCGAACCGTCACCGCCACCAGAGTAGTAGTAGCTGCCTCCACCCGGACCTCCCTGTCCGAAGGCACCAGCCTCACGCCATTTCTCACCATACTGGTCATATTTCTTACGCTTCTCCGGATCGGAGATCACGTCATAAGCCTCGTTCAGAGCCTGGAATTTAGCCTTTGCCTTCGGGTCATTAGGATGCAGGTCGGGATGGAATTGCTTGGCGCGTTTGCGGTAAGCCTCCCTCACGTCGTCCTGAGGGATGTTCTTGTCCACACCGAGAATCTTGTAATAATCAATAAATGCCATAATTCGTATCCTCCTATTGTTTTTATAATCCTCAGAGCAAATTACATGCCGAATCCGGCTTTATTTGATAATTATTTAGTACTGATACCAAGCTACATTTCTTTTATGGTTCTCTCTATGAGCGCCACTTCTTCCTCCGTTATGCCATACTTGGCATAGAGCTGTCGGTCGATGGATGGGATGTCGTCCGGAGTCCAGGAGATGTCGCCGGAGGATGTGAAGTTCTCCTTTGGTACGAAGATGAACTTCTCTGGGGAGAGATCCTGCGACGTTATGGTCTGGAGCATCAGGAAACGCGCGAACTTGGTGCTCAGGAAGGCATAGAGGTTCTTGGCCTCAACCTCGGTCTTGTATGCTCCGCCCACCAGATAGGTCTGCGTGCAGATGGTGGCAGGAGGAAGTATGGTCATGGCAGAGAGAACGCGGAACATTCCGTTGCGGTCGGGCGTGCCGGCATGTTCGCAGGTGGCTTTGGAGAAGACCACCTTATAGAGGTCGGTCATGTCCTGATTCTTGCGAATCTCGTCTCGGCGTACATAGGTGACGGGACCGGTGGACTTGAGAGCCACGACGTCACGATCGGTCTCAGGGTCGGCAGTTCCACGGTAAGTGGTGACAAATCCGAAGGGAGTCTGTCCGGTGACCTGCGTGCTGAGATTATCTTCTCCGCAAACAGCCGTAACCTTATTGACGATGGAGAGGGCATCGTTGTTTCTGACGAATATGGCATACTGATTGAGCGACCGGTCGCACGTGCTGGTCTTGCCATGGAAGGTGTTGGTGAAGCGGCAAGGGCTGTTGTGGCGAGCGTCCCAAAGGAAGTAGTTGACACCTCCCGAGATGTCCACCGTGGGGAAGAGGTCCTTCGAGTCAACATAGTCGACGATGGCGCGGAAGCGGCAGTCTGCAAGCATGTCACGACGGAAAGCGTCCAGTCCTCTACCTCCCGTAAACCATCTTGAGGGCATGATCATGGAGATGTAGCTTGGGGCCATGTCGCGTGCCACTTCCAGGAACTGGTTGTAGAGCGGGATGCCGTAATTGTCCTTCTGTTCTCCGATGTTAAGCTGGTAAGGAGGATTGCCTATGATTGCGTCAAATTTCATTTCTTTGTCGTTTTTGTTCCAGAAAGCGGGACCGTCAGAGAGCATACGCGCCAGTCGGTTCTTATACACCATGACGAGCGGCACAAGATTGTCCACGCGTCGTACGTTCACGCAGATGTCCTTTCTGTAGCCAAGCAGGGTGCGTCGGGTTATCTTTTCGGCTATGTGCGTGCGGCAGACGGCGAAGATGTTGTTCTCGAGAATGTCCTTCCAGAGCTTTAATGATTCTTCGTCGGTAAGCATATCGAAGAGTCCCTGCGACTGGCTGCTTCTCGACTTGTAGACGGAATATGCTGCATAGAGCGCATAGAGTCCGGTCTTGGAGCAGATGTCGAGGATGCGTGTGCCCGGCTTCATGAATACGCGCTCCGTGACGTCGCCGTTATACACGAAGCGTGGCTGCGCGATGGGCTTGCCCGTACGGTCATCGAAGAAGCAATAGCCGCCAAGCGTGTCTGCCATCTGGCTGTTTATGGTTCGCCATGGGGTAAGGATGGTCTCACGGTCAGGATAGCAGAAGTCGCCGAGGATGGCAGCCACCTCATTCATACGGTCGCCGACGGTCATGTTGTCAGCCTTGCGGAGGCGCTCCACTATGACCTTGGCTGTAGCCACGAAGATGTCCTCACGATAGAATCGCTTCAGCTTGTTGAAGAGGCGCACGGTAATGCCCGTAGGCATAAACTCCTTCCATGAGTCGGCATCGATGCCGTTGATGAACGAATCGAGCGTCAGTCCCTCGATGCTCTCCACCGTACCGTAAATCATGATGGGGAAGCGGCTGGATATCTGATTGAGGATGGCTATGGCTCGCTGGCGCGGAGTGAGGCGGCGTGTGAGTTCCTGAGCCGCGTTCAGTTTGGCGTCGCGATTGTCAGCGGGAGCTTTCTTCTCCGCAGCCGACTTGCGTGTCTTACGCTTTCCTCCGTTCTTGGCGTTCTCCACCATCTCACGGTTGCGTTGGCGCTCTGTGGCAATGCCGCGCACGATGGCCTCGGCTATCTGGTCAAGGACGCGAAGGTCCTGCTTGCGGAGATTGTCAAGATTGCCATAGAGACAGTCGTCGCGGAAGCCGTTGCGGATAAGCGATTCTGAATAGACGGAAGTGACGTTACGGATGAACAGCTCCGTGTCGTAATGACTTTGCTTGGAAGCCGAAATCTCCGTTATAGGGCAGAAGCGGAGAAACTCTGCCAACTTGGCGTAGCGGTCGTCTTCTGACGAAGAAGAGACGTTGTTGAGGACATACTGGTCGACCACAGCGAGGGTGCGTCGCGGCGAGAAGTCGATGGCGTAACATTCTTCCTTTACGCGATCTCCTGCATAGGGACTCTGACAACGGAAGATGGTCTGGAAATAGCGCATGCCTCCTGTCTCGGCAGATCCGGCAAGCATAAGCACGGCTGTCCATTCTGGAACGGAGACACCGGCTGTCAGCCTGCCGCAAGTAAGCGTAATGGTGCGATCGTTGGCAGCCACAGCTTCCCTTACGCGCTGGAGAGCGTCACGGTCAGAGCGTGCTCTCTCCACGGCGTCCTGACGCTCATCGCCGAGATTGCCCGCCACATTTACGACAGTATATCCACGGAACGGATTGGAAGGTGTGTCCTCTCTGAGCAGCTTGGCAAGGCAGTAGGCCTCCTTCACGCCGGGAAGATACCATAGAGTATGGAGAAGCGATCCGCAGATGTCCTTGTTGGCGTATGGGAAGAGCTTGTTCTGGCTGCCCTGCCCTATCAGCTGGAGGAAGCGGCGCACATCCTTCTCATGTGCGAAGACAAGATTGTCAAGCGAGTAGGTTGTGGGGTCTGTTCCTTCTGCCGTCTCCGTACGGAAGAACTCTGAGAAGGCGAAGCCGTCGGCATCCGTGCTATGGAAGCTGCGGAAGTCGCGTGAGAGATTATACGTAAGGATGTTCATCCTTGCCATTCCTTCGTAAGGATTGGGCTGTCCCGGATGTTGCGAAGTCCATTCCTGCTTGGCTTTCTGCTCCATAGCGTAGTCCCAATGATAGACCTCGGCATTATCGAACATCTGCTGAATGTTGTATGGCGTGCCGGAGAGATAAAGCGTGCGGAGCGAATGACGCTTCTGCAGCTCGGCTATAACCTTCTCGCCGAGCTTAGAGATGACGCCTTCGTGAGCCTCGTCCACGATGAGGAGGTCCCAAGGAGCGCTGAAGATGTTGTTGTTCTTCTCGAATCCCTTCTTGAGGTTAACTCTCTTTGAGCCTCTGAGGTCCTGCATGGAGGCGAAGTAGACGTAATGTAGGTCAGGATTGTCGGCAAGACGTGCCTCCAGATCCTCGAAGGAAAGGACGGAAGAATCAGCCATGGCAGGACGCTTGCCGCCATAGAGCCAGTCTGTCAGTCCGAGACGCTCTAAGGAGACGTACCATTCAGCCCTTACATTAGGTCGATGTGTGAGGATAAGGGTGCGCCGGTATCCGCATCTGCGTGCCACTTCCAAGGCACACAGCGTCTTGCCGAATCGCATCTTGGCGTTCCAGAGCATGCGATGCCCGGTACGTAGGCAGGCAACGGTACGACTGATGGCGTCCTGCTGTTCGGAACGGAATATGATTTTATGATCGGATGTCATTTATTGTTTGGTGTTTTTTTAAGAATGAGGTCTCTGAATAGGATGTTGTCGGCTACGAGTGGTGACGTACGACGCCATTCCCTTATGACGCAGAGACAGTCGGTCTCGGGTATGGTGAAGCGTGTGCCGTCCATCTGCCATATATTCCACGACACTATCTCCGCCACCTTCATAATGGAGGGTAGCTTCGGACGACGTCCCCATCTCCTCGCATAATACTCGCAGAAGCTCACAAGGATGGACTCACGAGAGAGAAAGACGTTGTCGCCTTGCCAGTCATAGCCATAGACGGACTGTACTGCCTGCAGGGCCTTGCGCAGCCACAGACGCTTGTTGGCAACGGTAGGCTCTGAGGGCGTGTTCTCGTCGATGACGCGAAACTTGCGGTCCAGAATGCCTACACGATGCGATATGGGTATGGGGCATGCCGTGGTGGCGTCATAGCGGCTGACAAGGTAAGGAGCCTCGCCACAAGCCACTTCCAGCCGCTTGCTCTTTACGTAGTCTTTCCATGTCTTTCCTTCTGGAAACCTGACGGGAGCAATGGTTGGCTGCCACTCGTGTACGCCGTCCTCTCGTTCCAGAGTGGTGTTGAAGGCATCAGGGATGCCAAGCCAGCACTCGTCCACGAGATTGTTCTGCATATTGCAGACCCACGTTGGGGTGAACACCTCTGCCCTTGCCTTTGAACGTGCCGTCCTTAGCGACTCGTGCTTCAGCGCACGTGGGCTGATGGCGTCTATGCCGCGCTCCTGAAAGAAGCTCTCACGTATGGGCGCAAGACTGTCCTGTCCATACTCGTGTGTCAGCCAGGATATGTTACGCCGTTCGCCGTTGAGGAGCGTCAGCGTCTGGTCGCACAAGAGCATGGACAGGACATTATGGTCGGTTCTTGCAATGCGTATGATGTCGGCTGCGAGACTGTCCAAGGTGGTGGTCATCGTCGGCTATGCCTCCTTGAGCTTTATCTCGCAATTGTCGAGCGACTCGATGATGGCAAGCGACTCCACCTTTATGCCGTTGTCGCGGAGATACTGGCCGCCGTCCTGGAATGCCTTCTCAATGATGAATCCCATTCCCTCGATTGTGGCTCCAGCCTGTCGGCAGAGGTCGATGATGCCCTTGGCAGCATTGCCGTTAGCAAGGAAGTCGTCCACGAAGATAACGTGATCGTCAGGTGTGAGATAGTCCTTGCTGATGATGACGTCATAATCGCGCTGCTTGGTGAAAGAAGTGACCTTAGTGGTGAGCATGTTGTCCATGGTGCTCGGCTTCTTCTTCTTTGCGAACACCACGGGCAGATTCATGAGAAAGCCCATCATAATGGCAGGAGCGATGCCTGATGCCTCGATGGTTATGATTTTATTGACCTTGGAGCTGGCAAAGCGACGGATAAACTCCACCGCAATGTCTTTCATAAGGTTAGGGTCCATCTGGTGGTTAATGAACTTGTCCACTTTAAGGATGCCACCAGGGTAGCACTTGCCGTCTTTCAGAATTCTCTCTTTCAGAACTTTCATCGCTTATTGATATTTATTGTTTATATTATATATACGGTTAAAAATATTCTTTTACAGTTATATGGTCAGAGCAAGCGGTCAACCAGACGGTTTATGCCAGGCACGCCAATTCTGAACCAGCGATACTTCGACACCTGCTTGCCTCCGAAACTAAGTATGAAGTCGCGGAAGCGTGACCGCTCAAATGGCAGTCCGGCATCGAGGAAATAGATGTGGCGCATACCCGCCTTATGGGCATCGTCAATGGCAGACCATACCGTGAACGTCGTGGGATGGAGGGAATGGTGTGTCTTGCGAAGGGACGCCATATGCCACATATAGGCATTGTCCTCGCTGTAGACGCATACGCTCACGCCGATGACGCGTCCCTTGTAACACGTGACATTCATCCGGCAGTTGTCCGAAGCTGCTATCATCCGGAAGAACTGAATGTCGGGGATGGACCGACGTGGCTTGAAACGGAAGAAGCGCTTGAGCAGACGGTAAGCCTGACGCAATTCCGGGCTGTCCTCCTTAATGGCAAAGCTCGCCACTCCCTTCTCCTTGGCTTCGCTTATGTGCCGAAGCATCTTCTCTGAAAGGCGAAGTGACGGCTCCACACTATGCAGCGAATTATGCACCTCCTGCCATTTTACGGGGAAATAATGGTTTCGTCGGAAACCGTCATAACCGAACATCTTGCTGGAGAGGTCGCTAAACTCCACGTATAGACATCTTTTGTGGCGGAAATAATCAGTCACGGCTTTAAGGAAGAGACAGAACACCCTGTCGCGATTCACACTATCGTCATACTCGCCTTCGCCGTACGCACGTCCATGCCAGTAGACAAAGGGAGGGAAGAGAGTCCTGTGACGGAAAACGCCTACGAGCATATGAGCCACAACACATCCCTGTCCGTCCTCCGCAATAGCCATGCATGGTTCAAGCGAAGGAGTGTGTTCCATAATGCAGAACATCTCCTTGCTATGAAAGAAATTACGGCTGTGGAAGTCGGGCAAATCAGATAGTTTTGACACCAGTCGGATTATGACCTCCTCTTTCATACGGCAAATGTAGCAATTCTTTTTTAAAAGACAGGCATATCATGAGAATATTTTGCAAAGCAGAACCGATATTTACCAATTCTTTTTTGTACTTTTGATGTCTGAAACGAATATCAATGAACGGATTTTGCTTTCGAAACTAAAAAAAAGAATATGAATGTGATTATGATAGGTGCCGGCAACGTGGCCACACACATAGCTTTACGGCTCAAGGAAAAGGGACATACGCCCATACAGGTATGGAGCAGGACGGAGGAATCAGCCAAGACTTTGGCAGAGCAGACAGGAAGCGACCCTGTGACGAGCATTGACGATATCCGCACGGACGCAGACATATATATAATATCGGTAAAGGACGACGCCTTGCAGAACGTGGCGAAACAACTTGGCGAGAAACCAATAAACGGCATAGTGATACATACTGCGGGATCAATGGCGATGGACGTACTGGAAGGAAGCTGCAAGCATTACGGCGTGCTCTATCCTATGCAGACATTCTCAAAGGCAAAGACCGTAGATTTCGGACGCATACCATGCTTCATAGAGGCTTCAGACGAAGAGACGAAGCGAACAGTAAGGGAATTGGCGGAGATATTGTCTGACCACGTGTATGAGATGAGTAGCGAGGAGAGGCAATGGCTGCATGTGGCTGCTGTCTTCGCCTGCAACTTCGCCAACTGCTGTTTCGGCATGGCAGACGATATATTAAGGAAACACGGTCTTGACTTCGGCGTGATGTTGCCGCTCGTGGAAGAGACAGTAAGCAAACTTCGCACTCTGAAGCCTTCCGAAGCCCAGACCGGTCCGGCAAGACGCAAGGACATGAACGTCATCAACAAGCATCTGGACATGCTGGAGGACAAAGCGGAGAAAGACGTATACAGAATGATGACGGAAGAAATAATGAAAATGAGTTAGGAATTAATCAACAAAATAAAAACACAACCAATATGAAAAAACTAATAAATATAGCATTTGTCGTCATGCTCCTTGTGAACCACTTCTCATGCGAAAAGGCCATAACTGTAGAAGAAGAGACGGGCAGCAAACCCATAGAACTGGGATCGGAGATAAAGATAACGTTCGACGCCGCCAGCATAGACAACCCTTCGTATGACGAAGATGACGAGACAAGCCGAAACGAAAGTACCACGCTGAAGGATTATTGCAGCAGAATAAGCATCGGCATATTCGACGATTCAGACAAGAAACTGAAGACAGCCAGCCAAGAAGCGTCAGAAAAGAACTTCGGTCACTTCAACATAAGTCTCAATAAAGGCACATACAGCTTCGTGTTTATAGCACACAATGGTGACGGGAACCCAACCTTCACATCCCCATCGCAAATAAAATTTCCAGGAAACAAGGTTACCGACACCTTTTATTATTATGGACAGATGGACATAGAAGACGACGCCACCTATGACGTAACTCTGAAGCGAGCTGTCGGAAAGTTCAGACTCGTGGTGAAAGACGAGACTCCGAAGACCATAAAGCAGATGAAAATCTACTATACAGGCGGCAGCAGCACATTCGACGCCACCACAGGATATGGCTGCGTAAACTCAAAACAGACCGAATACCGTACAGTCAGCGAAGAAGCATACGAACAGGAATCAAGATACGAAGTCTATACGTTCCCGCATCAAGACGAGAAGAAGCTGAAATTCGAGATATCCGCTCTCAGAGGCACAAAGGAAGACTCGCCTGCCGACTACGTAAGAACAATTGGAAACGTCACGATGAAGACAAACACCATAACCCAATATTCGGGATATTTCTTCGGTGAAGCCCCTGAAGGCGGACGCGGATTCAATGTCAGCATAGACGGAGAATGGAAGCAGGAAAACTACGAATACTGATAAACAGGCAACCTTAACATGCATTCAAGAAATTGACACACATCAATATCTGCTCTTAACGGCGTGAAAATAAAGCACTTCGGAAGCCGAATATTGTAAAAACCTTGAAAAAGTAGGTCAGAAATTTTTATATAACACGAAAAACTTGTATCTTTGCACGACCTTTTTCAGAAAAGGGTAAAAACAAGATAACAATAAAATTATAAAGTTCAAATGACAAAAGCAGATATCATTAACAAAATTGCTGATAACACTGGTCTACAAAAGAAAGACGTGGCTGTTGTAGTTGAGAGTTTTATGGAAAGCATCAAGGACAGCCTATTGTCAAACAAGGAGAATGTGTACCTGCGTGGATTTGGAAGCTTCATAGTAAAACATCGTGCAGCTAAGACAGCCAGAAACATCCTGAAGAAGACAACGATGAAAATTGGCGCTCACGATCAGCCTAGCTTCAAGCCTGCTAAGTGCTTCATTGAAGAGATGAAGAACGCAACGATGGAGAAGTAAGAATAAATACATACAATTAACATATTAATCAATAAAAATTTAAAGTTATGCCTAACGGAAAGAAAAAAAAGGGACACAAGATGGCTACTCACAAGCGTAAGAAGAGATTACGCAAGAACAGACACAAGAGCAAGTAAATAGAGCCGGCCAATAAGTGTCAGTTCCTGAAAGGGGCGTGTCAAATCAATGCATCCGCAGAGGACTTGGCGCGCCCCTTTATTTTTTATAATCTAAAAAAAGAGAGATGACAAGCGAAGTAATCATTGACGTACAACAAAACGAAATTTCCATAGCTCTCCTGGAAGACAAGAGACTTGTGGAGTATCAGACAGAACCACGTTCAGCATCGTTCTCTGTTGGCAACATATACGTTGCTAAAGTAAAGAAACTGATGCCAGGACTGAACGCCAGCTTTGTGGACGTGGGTTATGAACGCGACGCTTTTCTCCATTATCTTGATTTAGGAAGTCAATTCAGTTCTTACGAGAAATATCTCAAACAAGTTCAAAGCGACAGAAAAAGACTTTATCCATTCTCAAAAGCCACCAAGCTACCTGACCTCAGAAAGGACGGAAGTGTGCAGAACACGCTTACTGTAGGCGAGGAAGTATTGGTGCAAATTGTCAAAGAGCCGATATCAACAAAAGGTCCCCGACTTACGGGAGAGTTGAGTTTTGCCGGCAGATACCTTGTCCTTATGCCTTTCGGCGACAAAGTGTCTGTATCTACTAAGATAAAAAGCGGCGAAGAACGTGCCAGACTCAAGCAACTCATTAACAGCATCAAGCCCAAGAACTGTGGCGTCATAGTACGCACGGTGGCAGAGGGCAAAAGAGTGGCAGAACTCGACGCAGAGCTCAAGATACTCATGAAACGCTGGGAGGACGCGCTCATCAAAGTGCAGAAAACACAAAAGCGCCCACAGCTGATTTTCGAGGAGACAGGAAGAGCCGTAGCATTATTGAGGGACTTATTCAACCCCACATACGAGAACATATACGTAAACGACGAGAATGTATATAAAGAAGTGAAACACTACGTGTCTCTCATCGCCCCAGAGAAGGCTAACATAGTGAAGCTTTATACAGGAAACGTCCCCATCTTCGACAATTTCAACGTCACAAAGCAGATAAAGTCAAGTTTCGGAAAGACGGTCAACTACAAGCACGGAGCTTACCTCATCATCGAGCATACCGAGGCCCTGCATGTAGTGGACGTGAACAGCGGCAACCGATCGCATTCTGACAACGGTCAGGAAGCCAACGCTCTGGACGTCAACCTTGGTGCAGCAGACGAACTTGCACGCCAACTACGCCTGCGAGACATGGGAGGCATCATCGTCGTTGACTTTATTGACATGAACCTTGCGGAAGACCGACAGCTCCTTTACGAGCGCATGTGTAAGAACATGCAGAAGGACCGCGCACGCCACAACATCCTGCCGTTAAGCAAGTTCGGCTTAATGCAGATTACGCGCCAGAGGGTTCGTCCTGCAATGGATGTCAACGTAGAGGAAACCTGCCCTACATGTTTTGGTAAGGGAAAGATAAAGTCGAGCATAATTTTCACGGATCAGCTCGAGAGTAAGATAGACCGACTCGTAAACAAGATTGGAGTAAAAACATTCTATTTGCACGTCCATCCATACGTAGCCGCTTACATCAACAAGGGATTTGTCTCCCTCAAGCGCAAGTGGCAGATAAAGTACGGACTGGGAGTACACGTCATTCCTTCGCAGAAACTCGCATTCCTGCAATACGAATTCTACGACAGCAAGAAGCAGTTTATTGACATGAAGGAAGAAATAGAAACTAAATAAAGAAAGCATGGCTTGGACATTCTGAACATTCTGCAGAGTTCCAAGCCATGCTTTTTTATCACATTAGTTTGTATTTCGCAAACTTAAGCAACAAGCACTTGCTTCCCACGTTATTGAACAATACTGTGGCTTTCTCGTTCTCTCCTACTCCCTCCACTTTAATCACCTTGCCGATGCCGAAACGCTGGTGTTCGATGGTGGATCCAACCGCAAGGCTATGTTTCTCCGTTGCTGTTGAAGACTGAGAAGCTGCGGGGAATTGCGAAGAGGAAGCCGAAACACGACGAAAACCTGAAGAAGGCGACTGACGGTCTGATGGAGAGGCTTGTCGACTGAACATTCCAAGACGACTGGAGGCAGCCGGATCTGTCCTTCGCAATGGCGAATCGAAGCCACGCAAACTTGTAGGCGAAGTAGCATATTCACGGCTTTCACGTCCCGGGAGCTTGCCGTTAACATTCATAAGATGACTGTCAATCTCGCGAAGGAAACGGCTGGGGGTATTGAATTGCATATTGCCATACTGATATCTGCTCTTTGCACAAGTCAGAAAGCAATGGCGTTCGGCACGGGTCATCGCCACATACAACAAACGACGCTCCTCCTCAAGTTCACGCAAGCTCTCAAGTGCTCTTGCACTTGGGAAAAGATTCTCCTCCAGACCTACGACGAAAACCGAATCGAACTCCAATCCCTTCGAAGCATGTACGGTCATAAGCGACACTCTTCCCTCGTCAGAATTGTCCTCTAAGGCTTCATCACCTTTACCGTCACGATCCAAGTCGGTAAGTAGCGACACTTCCTGAAGAAAATGGCTCAACGAAACGCTCTCCAAGAGTCCTTCCTCACGCTTCGTATCGACAAAGTCGCGGAGTCCGGACACAAGTTCTTCTACGTTCTCCATCTTCGCTTTCTTAATTTTGTCGTCGTCAGCCTCCGACACTATAGTCTGCGAGATGCCGCTCTCCTCTATTATTCGCTTTCCAAGCTGGTAAGCGTCATTCTCAGCGATATCATCCATAAATCCCTGGATAAACTTATGGAAGTCAGAAACTTTACGTGAAGTGGCGGCAGCAAGTCCGGTTCCGCTTCCGAGAGGATCTGCCGTCACGTCCCATAGAGATATGTTGCGCTCGTGAGCTGCAGCCGAGATCTTATCTACCGTGACATTTCCGATACCACGCTTAGGGTAGTTGATAATTCGCTTCAGCGCCTCGTCATCATCCGGATTTGCCACAAGGCGGAAATAGGCTATGATGTCCTTTATCTCCTTACGCTGATAGAAGCTGAGTCCACCATAAATACGATATGGTATTCGGGCATGAAGCAACTCGTCCTCAAAGAGACGGCTTTGAGCGTTCGTACGATACAATATCGCCATATCGGAATAAGCCACCTGCTCACGAAGATGCAGGCGTCGGATATTGTTGCACACAACGCTTCCCTCTTCACGGTCAGAATATGTAATGTCGAGCTGCACCTTGTCGCCTTCCAGATTCTCACTATATACATTCTTCGGAATCTGACGTTGGTTGTGGGCAATAAGACAATTGGCAGCCTCCACTATATTCTGCGTGCTTCGGTAGTTTCGTTCAAGCTTGAACAGCTTCGCTCCTTGATATACATTTCTGAAATTCAGGATATTGTCAATATTGGCTCCACGGAAAGCATAGATACTCTGAGCATCGTCGCCTACGACGCAGATCTTTCCTGAATCGCGTGTAAGAAGCGTGATAATGGCTTGCTGGGCATAGTTGGTGTCCTGATACTCGTCCACAAGAACATAACGGAACCTTTCGGCATACTTGATGCAGATGTCCTTATTTTTAGAAAGGAGGAAGTACGTATAGTAGAGCATGTCGTCGAAGTCGACGGCATTGGCCATGCGACAACGTAACATGTAGCGATGATAAATCTCGCCAACCTTAGGCATGTTGCTCCTTATGTCGCTCTCAAGGATGCTACCATCAGAAAGATAGGCTTCAGGAGAAATCAGACGGTTCTTTGCCATGCTTATCCTTGACAGCACGGCAGAAGGCTTATACTTCTTGTCGTCAAGCCCCATCTCTTTCACGATGCCGCTGACAAGCGTGCGCGAGTCAGAATCGTCATAGACGGTAAAGTTCGACTTCAGTCCCACCTTCTCAGCTTCCACATGCAGGATTCGCAGGAATATGGAGTGGAAGGTTCCCATATTCAGATAACGTGCCACATCCATACCCATCAAACCGCCGATACGCTCCTTCATCTCACGGGCAGCCTTGTTGGTGAAGGTAAGCGCCAGGATTCGCCAAGGCTCGTAGCCCTGGCTGATAAGATACGCAATCTTGTATGTCAGCACACGCGTCTTGCCCGATCCTGCACCTGCAATAACAAGTTCAGGACCGTCAATATATTCCACCGCAGCCTTCTGGCTTTGGCTCAGAGAAGAAAGAAGATTTGTCACGATTATGGGATTATGAATGGATATGTAAAACTAACTGAACGGTATTGTGTGTCAGCAATTAATGACGTTGACGGTAATATCCGCCTGAGGTGGTATCCGGATCATAGTCTTCACCCTCCTTCGGAAAGGACGGGATAAACCTCATCTGGTTTTCTATCTTGCCACGACGCGCACGGACATAGGCGCTGGGATTACTACTGTCATAGACACGCGGATTAGGCAACGTGGCAGCTATCAAGGCACATTCTGAGCGCGACAGCTCAATGGCAGTCTTGCCGAAATGGTGACGTGCCACAGCATCCGCGCCGTAAATGCCGTTACCCATTTCTATGGAATTAAGATACACCTCCATAATGCGTTGCTTGCTCCACAGCAACTCTATGAGTGCCGTAAAGTAAACCTCAAAACCTTTTCTTGTCCAGCTACGTCCCGGCCAAAGAAACACGTTCTTGGCCGTCTGCTGCGAAATGGTGCTGGCACCGTGCTTTGTGCCACCAGAACGGTTGTGCTTGGCTGCCTGCTGAATGGCATTAAAGTCGAAGCCATGATGAACAAGGAAGCGCTGGTCTTCGCTCGCCATAACCGCTACCGGCAAGTGTGGCGAAATCTTTCCCAACGAAACCCAATGATGGCTCATCTTTATGCTTTCTCCGTCAGCCGCCTGTTGAAAGCAACGTATCACCATCAACGGCGTGATGTAGACAGGAACAAAGCGATAGACGACAACAGCAAGAATAGTGGAACTGAAGAAAAGAGCCAACGCCCAACGTATTATCTTGAAAATAGGATTATGTAATGTCATATATATATAAAGCAAAGAAGTTAAGCAATCGCCCAATACGGATATCTGCGACTGCTTAACTTCCTAAATACTTAAATCTTATGCTTACTTAAGTGTGCCTGCATTTGCTGCGTCAACCATAGCCTGGCTTGCGTAGAGATAAACCTCTACACGACGGTTCTGCTGCTTGCCGGCTGCTGTAGTGTTGTCTGCAACGGGCTCTGAACTACCCTTGCCCTGTATGTTCTGGAACTGAGCTGCAGAAACGCCACATTGCTTGAGATAGTTGACAACGCTCTGTGCACGCTTGTTGCTCAAAGGAACGTTGATGGCATCATTGCCAGAAGAGTCGGTATGTCCGAATACGTCGATATGACAGTCTGAATTGTTCTTCAATACTGTAGAGAACTTAGCCAAATCGTTCTTTGAGTTGGCATTAAGGTCTGACTTGTTTGTTGCAAAGAGGATACCTGAATCGAAGGTTACCTTTACAGCCTCAAGACCGTTCTTGTCTGTTACCTTCTCCACCTTTGCGTTCTCAATCTGCTTAGCCTGCTCAGCCACCTTGTCCATGTGATGACCGATAATGGCACCAGCACCAGCACCTACGGCACCACCGATAGCGGCGCCTACAGCTGTATTGCCAGCCAGCTTACCAATAATACCGCCGATGATGGCACCGCCACCACCACCAATAAGCGAACCTGTACCCTGCTTTGTAGCACATCCTACCACTGCCAACATTCCCATTGCAATGGTCATTCCTTTAATCTTGTTCATAATATTTATTTTCTTTAAATTAATTCAGAAAAAGCGTCTTCACAACGCTTTATTGATTGCAAAGATAATGGTTTTTTCAATATCAATGGTAAAGTTACAACATTTTTTTGTATTTTTGCACACAATTATGTGTTGATGTCAAACACGCAATACAACGGATTAAAAATATACACATTATACAACAATGGCAAAAGAATTAAAACATCTGACAAAACGCTCAGAGAACTACAGCCAGTGGTACAACGATCTTGTGACCAAGGCTGACCTCGCTGAGCAGTCTGCCGTACGCGGATGCATGGTCATCAAGCCTTACGGCTACGCTATTTGGGAGAAAATGCAGCATCAGCTCGACCTGATGTTCAAGGAAACCGGAGCACAGAACGCTTACTTCCCGCTCCTCATCCCGAAATCGTTCTTCAGCCGCGAAGCTGAGCATGTAGAAGGATTCGCCAAGGAGTGCGCCGTAGTTACACACTACCGCCTCAGAGTGAACGAGGACAAGACAGGCATCGAGGTAGACCCGAATGCAAAACTGGAAGAAGAGCTTATCGTACGCCCGACATCCGAGACCATTATCTGGAACACATACAAGAACTGGATTCACTCTTACCGTGACCTGCCGCTTATGTGCAACCAGTGGTGTAACGTAATGCGTTGGGAGATGCGCACTCGTCCGTTCCTCCGCACATCCGAGTTCTTATGGCAGGAGGGTCACACAGCCCACGCCACAAGAGAAGAGGCAGAAGAGGAAGCAAAGAAGATGCTCCACGTTTATGCCGACTTCGCTGAGAAGTGGATGGCTGTGCCGGTGGTACAGGGCGTGAAGAGCGAGACCGAGCGTTTTGCAGGAGCCCTCGACACTTACACCATCGAAGCCATGATGCAGGATGGCAAGGCACTCCAGAGCGGCACCAGCCACTTCCTCGGACAGAATTTCGCCAAGGCTTTCGACGTTACATACCTTAATAAGGAGAATAAGCCGGAGTATGTATGGGCTACATCATGGGGCGTGTCTACACGTCTTATCGGAGCGCTCATCATGACCCACTCTGACGACAACGGACTGGTGCTTCCTCCGAAGCTCGCTCCGCTGCAGGTTGTGGTTATTCCTATCTCGAAGAACGACGAGCAGCTCCAGGCCATCACAGACAAGCTTTCGCCCATCATCAACGAACTTAAGCAGGCTGGTATCAGCATCAAGTATGACGACGCCACCAACAAGCGCCCAGGCTTCAAGTTTGCTGATTACGAGCTGAAGGGTGTGCCCGTACGCCTCGTTATGGGAGCACGCGACCTTGAGGAAGGCACCATCGAGATTATGCGCCGCGACACGCTGGAGAAGGAGACACGCTCTATAGAAGGTCTTACCGAATACGTGAAGCAGCTCCTTGAGGACATTCAGGAGAACATCTTCAAGAAGGCCCTCGATTATCGCAACGCTCACATCTATGAGTGCGACAACTATGAGGAGTTCAAGGAGCGCGTAAAGGACGGAGGCTTCTTCCTTTGCCATTGGGACGGCACAGCCGAGACAGAGGCAAAGATCAAGGAGGACACTCAGGCAACCATCCGTTGCGTGCCGTTCATGTTCGAACAGACTCCTGGCGTAGACATGGTGTCTGGCAAACCTGCCAAGTATCGCGTAATCATCGCTCGCAGCTACTAATAAATCCACTCAATCCGAGCAACATACATAATATATGTGTATGTTGCTCAGATTTATCAGATTAGCATAATAAAACCCAACTTACCAAACTCTAACAAACAATGGATTGGATAATTAGATTATTCACAGACACAGATTCCATTGCCCATATCGCTCTGCTCTATTCCATAGTCATCGCTGTCGGAATATTGTTAGGAAAGATAAAGATTGGCGGAATCTCGCTGGGTGTGACCTTCGTGCTCTTTGCAGGCATCGTTGCCGGTCACATCGGATTCACAGCACCCGTAAACATCTTGAGTTTCATACAGGACTTCGGACTTATCCTGTTCGTATTCTGTATAGGTCTGCAAGTCGGACCGGGCTTCTTCGAAAGCTTCAAGAAGGGTGGCGTAACTCTTAACTTGCTCTCCACCACCACAGTTCTTCTGAACGTGGTTGTGATGTTTGCATGTTACTTCATCTTCTTCGACACCAACGACAAGACCAACCTTCCAATGATGGTGGGCACTCTCTATGGTGCCGTTACCAACACTCCGGGTCTTGGTGCTGCCAACGAAGCTCTTGAGTCTGTTTGGGCAGACAAGTCCACCCTCCCGCAGATTGCTTCAGGTTACGCCTGCGCTTATCCCCTTGGTGTGCTCGGCATTATCGGAGCTACCATCGCCATTCGCTTCATTACCGGCACAAAGCTGGCTGATGAAGAAGAGGAGCTGAGAGAGGCTGAGGCTGAGGATCCTCACGCAAAGCCACACCAGATGCACCTCAAGGTGAACAATACTTATCTAGCAGGCCGTACAGTAGAGCAAATCAACGAGTTTCTCAACCGCGACGTTGTATTCTCACGCCTTATGCATGAAGGTAAAGTTTCGATACCAAGCAGTCAGGACGTCTTAGAGATGGGCGACGAGGTACTCGTGGTATGTGCAGAAGCTGACGCAGAAGCCATTCAGGCATTCATAGGTCCTGAGATAGAGATGGCTTGGGAGGAGGAAGACAGCAACCAGCCGATGATTTCACGCCGAATCGTAGTCACCAACTCTTCTATGAACGGTAAGACACTTGGCAAGATGCACTTCTCAAGCGTATACGGCGTAACAGTAACACGTATCTCACGTCAGGGCATGGACGTCTTTGCCAGCCGCAACTACCGCTTCCAGGTGGGCGATAAGATTCTCGTTGTAGGTCCTAAGGATAATGTCAGCAGAATCGCAGAAATGATGGGTAACTCCGTTAAGCGTCTTGACCATCCTAACATCGCCACGATCTTCATCGGTATCATCGTAGGTATCCTATTTGGTAGCATACCTTTCGCTATTCCAGGAATGCCCGTACCTATGAAGTTGGGTATTGCCGGTGGTCCGCTCATCATCGCCATCCTGATTGGCCGATTCGGACATCGCATGAAGCTTAACACTTACACCACGACATCCGCCAACATGATGCTTCGCGAGATTGGCCTTGTGCTCTTCCTTGCAAGTGTCGGCATTAAGGCTGGAGCCAACTTCTGGCACACAGTAGTGCAGGGCGACGGACTCTTGTATGTAGCAACTGGCTTCATCATCACCATCGTGCCCATCCTTATCGTAGGCGTTATAGCACGCCTGAAGTTCAAGTTCAACTACTTCACGCTCATGGGTATGATTGCCGGTACATACACCGACCCACCAGCCCTTGCATACGCCAACTCTATATGCTCACGTGAGGCTCCTGCCATCGGTTACTCTACGGTTTACCCGCTTAGCATGTTCCTCCGTATCTTCACAGCACAGTTGATTGTGCTATTCTGCTGCGGATAAGCATATTATTACATAATACTATAGCCACTTTTGAATTGTCAAAAGTGGCTTTTTTTGTTTATGTTTTTCCAAACAAAAATAAATCATTAACTTTGCATGTAAATATAAAATAAATCATAACATGCCACTTAGATTACCGGATAGACTCCCCGCGATAGAGCTGCTTAAGAACGAGAACATCTTCGTTATGAACAACTCTCGCGCCACGACACAGGATATACGCCCTCTGAGAATTGTGATTCTCAATCTCATGCCTTTGAAGATAACCACAGAAACCGACCTTGTACGCCTGCTCTCCAATACTCCGCTTCAGCTTGAGATTTACTTTATGAAGATAAAGAGCCACACGTCGAAGAACACGCCGATAGAGCACATGATGATGTTCTACAAGGACTTTGAGGTGTTGGCAAAGGAGAAATTCGACGGAATGATAATAACAGGAGCGCCGATAGAACACCTCGAGTTTGAGGACGTAAGCTACTGGGAGGAAATATCCGAAATCTTCCGCTGGGCAGACACACACGTCACCAGCACTATGTATATATGTTGGGCCGCGCAAGCCGGACTCTATTTCCATTATGGAGTGCCGAAGCATAAGTTGCCCACCAAGAAGTTCGGCATCTTCGAGCAGCGTCCGCTAAAGCCTACACTCCCCATATTCCGTGGCTTCGACGACACCTTCTTCATGCCACACAGCCGTCATACGGAAGTAAGACGCGAAGACATAGAGAAGCATAAGGAACTTGACATCATAGCCGAGTCGGAAGAAAGCGGCGTGAGCATCGTAATGGCAAAAGACGGACGACAGATTTTCGTAACCGGACACATGGAGTATGCTCCGTATACGCTCGATCAGGAATATCGTCGCGACAAGGATAAACGTGATGACGTAAAGATGCCGCAGAACTATTACGTGGACGACAATCCTGACAATCCGCCTCACGTGACTTGGCGTGCACATGGCAACCTCCTGTTCAGCAACTGGATAAACTACTATATTTATCAGGAAACTCCATTCAATATTGACGACATAAAATGACATACACATCCCATAAAAGTAAAAAGCAACATACTTTGCGCCCAATCGAACTTCTTGCTCCTGCAAAGAACTTAGAATGCGGCATCGTGGCCATCGACCATGGAGCGGACGCCGTATATATAGGTGCAAAGGATTTCGGTGCCAGACAGGCTGCCGGTAACGAGGTCAGCGATATTGCCAAACTTGCCGCCTATGCTCATCAGTTCGGCGCAAAGGTGTATGTTACCGTCAATACCATCGTATACGAGAACGAGCTTAGCAAGGCGAAAAGCCTTCTCGAAGACCTTGTACTTGCTGAGGTGGACGCCATACTGGTACAGGACATGGCAGTCGTCCAGATGATGCGTGAAATATCAGAAGATGAACGATTCAAGGGCAAGCGCTTTCCACAGCTTCATGCCTCCACTCAGACAGACAACCGCAACAGCGAGAAGATCGGATGGCTCGCAAGCGTTGGCTTCGACCGTGTGGTTCTGGCTCGCGAACTCTCGCTTCAGGAAATAACAGCCATACATAACGACCATCCAGACGTGGAGCTTGAAGTGTTCGTACATGGTGCTCTCTGCGTAAGCTATTCAGGAGCCTGCTACGCTTCGCAACATTGCTTCAGCAGAAGCGCCAATCGTGGCGAATGCGCACAGTTCTGCCGCCATGCCTTCGATCTTAAGGACAGCCAAGGGAAGACCATCATTCACGATAGCTATCTTTTGTCTCTTAAAGACCTCAACCAGCTAAGCAGACTGGAAGAGATAATTGAGGCAGGAGCCACGTCTCTGAAGATTGAAGGGCGACTGAAGGATGCCACATACGTGAAGAATGTGGTGGCTGCATATAACGAGGAGCTTGACAGAATAATAGAGCAACATCCCGACAAATACTGCCGTAGTTCTTATGGAAAGGTGAAGACAACGTTCACCCCCAACATCAACAAGACGTTCAATCGTGGATTTACCAACTATTTCCTCGACAAGCGCCGAGACGACATCTCGTCTATGGACACTCCAAAAGCAATGGGCGAATACGTGGGCTATGTGAAGGAAATAAGACACGGTTCGTTCAACGTGGCAGGAACGGCTACTTTCGCCAACGGAGACGGACTCTGCTTCTTCGATAAGGACCGTAAACTGGAAGGATTCCGCGTCAACCGTGTGGACAACAACCGCCTCTACCCTCTCTCCATGCCTGCATCATTAAAGCCCGGCATGGCTCTTTATCGCAATAACGACATGGAGTTTGAACGTCAGATGGAAGGTCGTAGGGCTGAGCGCAAGATCGCTCTTAGTCTCACGCTTTCACTTGAAGACGGAAGGGTTTGCCTTTCTGCCTGTGACGAGATGGGAAGAAAAGCAAAAGCCATACTGGACGAGGACGTGCAGGAAGCAAGAACGCCACAGGAGGAGAACATAAAGAGACAACTCGGCAAACTTGGCAACACCATCTTCGCCGCAGAAGAGATAACCATCTGTCAGGGCGTAGGCTCACTCTTTGTTCCTTCCAGCAAACTGGCTGCCATGCGACGCGACATAACCGAACAGCTCGCAGCAAAGACTATGGATGACGATTCCTGCCAAAGCCGCAAGAATGCACGAAAGTCAGAAAAACACTTCATAGAGGCCTCCAAGATAAATGCCTCAAACGTAGCCAATCACATGGCAGAGACCTTCTATGAGGAGAACGGCGTGGCTCATGCAACAACGGCTTACGAAACCACGAACAACAGCCACACATACGGCACTCGTCAAGCCGCACAGCCACTTATGACGTGCCGCTACTGCCTGAGATACGCCATGGGCTACTGCGTGAAGCGTGGCGGCAAACAGCCTACATGGAAAGAGCCGCTCTTCATCCAGTCAAGCGACGGCAGACAAATGAGGCTTGCCTTCAACTGCGCAAAATGCCAGATGGAGGTTTATCCGAAGGAATAATTTCCAAGAAGAATAATATAAAAAGAGGTAATGAGTAGACTGAAGTTTATTGTATTAACATTAGTCATGGCAGCTATGCTGACCGGATGCTACAATTCCACAAGCACTAAGAAAAATGTGTTTGTGTCAGGCGACGTGGGTTCCGGAAATCCAGACACCTTGAGTGACGAGGAAGAGCAGACTGACAGCATTAACGACGCTTTCTACAATAAACATCACTACGCACAGAACTATAACTTCGTAGTGACAGCCGACTCGCTTCCTCTCCTCAGACAACAGCCGGAGGAATTGCTCGTCAATCTTCCCACGGACACTATTACAGTCTACCATAACGATCGACTCGTTGTGGTGGACTTCCGTATGCTTAAGAACGACGCTGTCGATTCGGTATGGATTGAGGTGGCACGTGACCAGTATACATTCGGCTGGGTAAGGGAGAAACATCTGCTTAAGAGCACGGTGCCTGACGACCCTATTTCTCAGTTTATCCTTACCTTCTCAAATGTTCATCTGCTCATCTCGCTGATAATCATCAGCGTGATAGCCATCGGCTATCTGTTCTTCAACATACGCAAGAAGAAGGCAAAGGTGGTGCATTTCAACGATATCGACTCGTTCTACCCCACCCTGCTTGCCATAAGCGTGGCATCGGCTGCCACATTCTATTCCAGCATACAGATGTTCGCTCCCGAAACATGGCAGCACTTCTATTATCATCCTTCGCTTAATCCGTTTGCCGTTCCTCCCATACTGTCTGCTTTCTTAGTATCGGTATGGGCAATGGTGATAATGACGATAGCAACCATAGATGACGTTTACCACAAATTGTCGCCAGCCCATGCCACATTGTACTTGTCAGGACTGGCTGCGCTTTGCTCTGCCAACTACATCATCTTCAGTATCACCACGCTCTATTACATAGGCTACATCCTTTTACTTGCATACATTTTCTATGCCGTAAAACGATACGTAGCCAACAATTACTTCTCATACGTATGCGGCAAGTGCGGAGCCAAGCTTACCCACAAAGGACGTTGTCCGCATTGTGGAACCTTAAACACATAAATGTCAGAAAACGAATGAGGCTCCATAAGCGAGGAGCAGGTAACGCAGTAGCTTTCCTATGGTTATGCTAACGAGAGAAATAACAAAGTTGGCTTTCATCAGTCCCAATAATATCGTTATGGCGCTTCCTAACAAAGGCAGGAAGGCGAAGAATCCCATCCAGGCTCCTCTTCCGCCCATGAAGCGCTCAGCCTTGCGCAGACTCTCCTCTTTTACGTGCAGATAACGCTCTATCCAGTCGAGCTTTCCGAGGCGACCAACACCATAATTGAATACCGAACCGAGCACATTTCCGATTGTCGCATAAAACACCAGCGTCATCGGACTCAGTCCGGCTGCCTGAAAAGCCAGCATGACAGCCTCGCTACTGAACGGGAAGAAGCTTCCGGCAAGAAACGCTGCCAGGAGCATTCCCACGTATCCCCAGCTCATCAACACCTCCATAATGGCATCCGTAATGCCGGATAACGAAACAAGCATCAGAACGGAAACCATATATTAAAAGCTGTTAATGCGAGTGAGACGATAAGAATGACATAGAAAGAGATGTTGGTCCAGAAAGTGTGGGTGAGCGCAAAGTAATGACCAATCATAGGCGACGTGCTCACTATCAGCAAAGCCAGCTGATAATCCATCGACTGCGGATGAACAGCCATCATTACCATCGAAACCAACGACATAACCGAGAACACCTCGAACAGCATACGTGTACGTATCTTGTCCTTGAAGTTGTTCAGACGGAAATGTATCATGCCAAGAAACGAAAGCACCACCACGAAGCCTATCGTGCAAATCTTCACCAACTCCACGTCAGCCCACAAGCCGATGCCCTGAAAGTCTACAATAGAGCAGAAATGGTCCACCAACCAGTCCGTCTGATTCTGATAAAGATAATACGCACCTATAAACCAATAAGGCGTCAGCACGCCAAGAACCGAAGCCAGAAGGGTCCTGCCGCAGCCCACCATAATGTTGGTGTAAAGAATAATCCAAAGCACCGGCAACAGATAGAGTATCTGCACGTACATGGCACTTGCCAGTCCCAACATCACGAAAGCATAATAAACCTTGCCAACAGCCCTCTTGTCCTGATAAGCGCTGAAGAGGAACAAATAAAAAGATATGAAGCACACCTCTATAGCCACACACTTGATGTCGGACAACAGGAAGAACGACATTACCGAAAGCACCAGGAAGGAGCACGACACCATACGACTGTAAATACGAATCAGCGAGTTGGCGTTGTTAAGTATCATCATCAGGAAGGAAGCAAGGGCAAGCAGACCGAACTGTGCCCACATGTGTCCTGAAAACATCCCTCCCAACAGGCACATCACCAAGGCATAAATGCCCGTAACAGGCAGGGAGATGCGGCTCTCTGCCACCTTGTTTTGAAATCTCTTCGTTATCACTACTTATCGAAAAAAATTAAAAATGGGGAGAGGACGAAAGCCATATTGCGTGGCCATCGCCCTTTCCCCTTATTGTTTACTCTTTGTCAGCGGTGGCGTATTACAGGTCCTGACCGATGTCACGACGGAAATACTTGTCCGTGAACGTAATCTTCTGAGCCTCAGCAAACGACTTTGCCAATGCCTCGTCCTTATCCTTACCATAAGAACTTACAGCAATGACACGGCCACCATTGGTGACCACCTTGCCGTCAACCTCCTTGGTGCCGGAATGGAACACTACAGAGTCCTTTACGTCGCCGATGCCACAAATCTCGTAACCCTTCTTGTAAGCCTGCGGATAACCGCCGCTTACGAGCATTACGCAAACCACAGATCTCTCGTCGAACTCAATCTGACGCTGGTCAAGATTGCCTTCAGCCACACCCTCGAACAGGTCAACGATGTCGCTCTTCAGACGGAGCATCACGCTCTCTGTCTCAGGGTCGCCCATACGACAGTTATACTCGATAACCATCGGTTCGCCGTCAACATTGATAAGACCGAAGAAGATGAATCCCTTATAATCGAGACCGTCTTTTGCCAAACCATCCACAGTAGGACGAATGATGCGGTCCTCCACCTTCTTCATCCATGCGGCGTCAGCGAAAGGCACCGGTGTGACGCTTCCCATACCGCCTGTGTTAAGACCCGTATCGTGCTCGCCAATACGCTTATAGTCCTTTGCCTCAGGAAGAATCTTATAGTTCTTGCCGTCCGTAAGAACGAAGACAGAGCACTCGATGCCTGAAAGAAACTCCTCTATCACCACGTTGGCAGAAGCATTGCCGAACATGCCACCGAGCATTTCCTTCAGTTCCTTCTTAGCCTCCTCCAGCGTCGGCAGAATCAGCACGCCCTTTCCGGCGCACAGACCGTCAGCCTTCAGCACGTAAGGAGCCTTCAGAGTCTCGAGGAAGCGAAGTCCATCCTCCACGTTAGTGCCGTTGAATGTACGATACTTAGCTGTGGGAATGTTATGGCGAGCCATGAAAGCCTTGGCAAAATCCTTGCTTCCCTCCATCTGCGCACCAGCCTTTGACGGGCCGATGACGGGGATGCTGGCTGTACGCTCATCGTTCTTGAAGTCGTCATAGATGCCTTTCACAAGGGGATCCTCCGGACCGACCACTACCATGTCCACACCATTGTCGACAGCAAACTTCTTAAGGCTTTCGAAGTCGTCAGCAGCTATTGCCACGTTCTCTCCACACTCGCCTGTACCGGCATTACCGGGTGCGATGAAGAGCTTCTCCACCTTTTCACTCTGGGCAATCTTCCATGCTAACGCATGCTCCCTGCCACCACTTCCTAACAAAAGAACTTTCATTTTTATATTTTATAATTCGTTTACTTAAGATAATCATCGAAATAACGCGAAATTCTCTCATGGAGATGCACACTCTGGTGTCCGCGCATGTTGTGCGGCTCGCCCGGATAAACGAAGAAGTCGGGCTGTGTGCCCACCTTTATACATTCCTTGAGGAACGAAAGGCAATGCTGCGGCACGACAGTAGGGTCGTTATATCCTGTAATGATCTGCAGTCTGCCCTTGAGGTCCTTCGCCTTGTTGATGAGCGATGTTTTCTCGTAGCCCTCGGGGTTGGCCTGAGGTGTGTCCATGTAGCGTTCGCCATACATCACCTCGTACCAGCGCCAGTCAATAACCGGACCGCCAGCTACGCCCACCTTGAAGACGTCAGGATAATTGGTCATCAGCGAGATGGTCATAAATCCGCCGAAGCTCCATCCGTGTACGCCAATCTTGTCTGCATCCACGTAAGGCAGGGTCTTCAGATATTCCACACCTGTCAACTGGTCCTTCATCTCCACCTGTCCGAGCTGACGGAACGTAGCCTGCTCGAAAGCCTTGCCACGATGCTCGCTGCCTCTGTTGTCGAGGATGAAGAGCAGATATCCCTTCTGAGCCATATAAGTCTCCCATCCGCGGCTGCAGTAGTTCCAGCGAGCATCCACGTTATGGGCGTGCGGGCCACCATATACATATATGATAGTGGGATACTTCTTGTTCGGGTCGAAGTTCGTAGGCTTCACCATGCGATAGTAGAGGTCGGTCTTTCCGTCGTCAGCCTTAAGAGTGCCGCAAGAATATTCGGGCACGTCGTAGCCCTTCCACGGATTCTCAGCCTTGAAGTAAGATGTCTTCTTGCCGCTTGCTATATCCACGATGGCAATGTTGCGGGGAATGTCCGGAGTTGAGTAGTTGTCGTAGAGGCTTGTGCCGTCTTCGCTCAGCACGCTGTTGTGCCATCCCTTGCCGTTGTCGTCCACAAGGCGGCGCTTGCCGTTGTCCACCGATACAGCGAAGATATTGCGCTGGATGGGGTTAGCCTCGTTGGAAGCTATCACGATTTCGTGGCGCTTTGCGTTGAATCCGAGCACCTCCATAACCTCCCATTCGCCGCTTGTAAGCTGCTTCACGTCCAGCGAAACGGTGTTGCTTGCCATGCGGCTGCCGTTCTTGCCGAGAGCGCAGAGATAAAGGTGCTTATATCCGTCCTTACGTGTCTGCATTATGAACTTGGTGTTGTCCCAAGGAAGGAACAGGATGGGGTCCTGCGGCTCCACGTAACGCTCGTCAGTCTCGCGATAAAGCTCGGCTGTCTTCTCGCCTGTCTTGGCGCTATAGCATGTGAGGCGGCAGTCGTTCTGGTCACGATTCACCTCAAACATATAGACGCTCTCGCCGTCTGGGCTCCAAGCTATGTTGGTGAAGTAGCGGTCTGTCGGGTCACCAGCCTTGAGATAAACTGTCTTACCGGTCTTCATGTCGAACACGCCGACAGTAACCTTGTGTGAAGTCTCGCCAGCCATCGGATATCTTGACGGGGCATACTTGGCTATAACCGACTCGCCCTCATCCATATTCGTAAACACGGGGTCGGGGATTTCCACCTGAGGATAGTCCGTTACCATGCTCTGGTCCATGCGATAGAAAGCCAGCTTCTCGCCGTCAGGTGAGAAATAAGTGCCCTTTCTGATGCCGAACTCGTCACGATGAACAGCCTGTCCGTAGACGATGTCGCGTGATCCGTCCTCTGAGAGCTGCCATTTGCTGTCGCCCTTCTTCACGTAGAGGTTGTCGTCCTTGAGGATGGCAGCCGCTCCGCTCTTAGTGTTGAGCTCCAGTACTGCCTCGCCGTCCTCCATGTCCATGCGGTCAACGAGGTTGTGGCGCTTGAAGTCGACCATATAAATCACGTCACCTGACTGCACCATCACCACCGGCTTGCCGGCAAAGGGGAAGGATGCGCCCATAAGCGAGCGTGCCTTGATGTCCTTCGTAGGACCAGCCCACTGATTGAACTGTGCCAGCGTCATCAGCTCTGTCTCCTTGCCCGTTTTCTTGTCCACCAGGTAGCAGGCGTTGCGGTCAAGGCGAACCAGCTGATTGCCCCACCAGGTGCAATACTTGTTCTGGGGCTGCATATCGCGGAAGTTGGTGCCGCCGAAGTTCAGGTCCTCCAGAGTGAAATGTTTCAGTTCCTGTGCGCTCATCGGAGTAGATGCCAATAATGAGAACAATGCAATGGAAATTAGTTTAGTCTTCATCATCAAAATTACGTTTGTTTGAGAATTTTCTATTGCTCTTGCCCGGCTTGCCGCCCTTTGAGAAGCCGCCCTTGGCGAAACCGCCCTGACGTTTGTACGATCCGCGCTCGTCGTCATTGTCCTGGAACTTTCCGCCACGACGGTCGCCGCCGCGTCGGTCAGAGTCTCTGCCCTGACGTTCCATAGAGCGGAACTTGAATGAGCGGATGTCAGCCTCAGCGTTTTCCTCGTCCTCGTCCAGACGCTTCTTAAACTCGCGGTTCTTCTTGAAACGATGCTTCTCTGCCATCTGACGCTTCTCGTCCTCAGTCTTCACCACGCCGCCGTCCTGACGGAAGTCCTTCATGGTGCCGTCGAAGATGGCATACTTGCGGAACTCGCACTCCAACGATCCGTTATAAACCGGAATCTTGATGGATGGCTTCAGACCGATGGCCTCGAAACATTCCTCGCGGTAGCTCAGCACCCAAGCCTCGTTGCCCATGAAAGCATGCTTCAGACGCTCGCCAATCATCTTATATGTATTGAGGAGGTTAGGCGTAGAGATGCGCTCGCCGTAAGGAGGATTGGTCACCATAATGCTCTTGTCGGCAGGCTTCTTGAAGTCCTTGAAGTCAGCATGCTCCACGGTGATGTCCTTTGTGAGACCTGCTGCACGAACGTTAAGACGGGCTGTGTTAACGGCCTTCATGTCCACATCGTAGCCATAGATATGGTGTGCGAACTCGCGCTCCTGCGAGTCATCGTTATAAATCTTGTCGAAGAGTTCCTCGTCGAAGTCGGGCCACTTCTCGAAGGCGAAGCTCTTGCGGAAGATGCCAGGGCTCATGTTATGGGCGATGAGAGCAGCCTCCACGAGCAGCGTTCCCGAACCGCACATAGGGTCGATGAAGTCGCAGTCGCCGTTCCATCCGGTCATCATAATCATACCTGCAGCCAGCACCTCGTTGAGCGGAGCCTCCACCGACTCCTGACGGTAGCCGCGACGATGGAGCGACTCGCCACTTGAGTCGAGCGACAGCGTAGCGTCAGTCTCTGCGATGTGGATGTTCAAGCGGATGTCAGGATTGCTGACAGAGATGTTAGGACGTGTGCCGGTCTTCTCTCTGAACTGGTCGACGATGGCATCCTTCACCTTATAGGTAACGAAGCGTGAATTGCGGAATTCCTCAGAATAAACTACAGAGTCCACGGAGAAAGTCTTTCCCTTCTCTATATACTGTCCCCAGTCTATCTTCTTAATCTCTTCATACACTTCGTCCGCAGAGCGGGCCTTGAATCTTGCGATAGGCTTCAGAATTCTGATGGCCGTGTGGAGTTGGAAGTTGGCACGATACATCATTTCCTTATCGCCGGTAAACGAAACCATACGACGACCTATCTGCACATTGTTTGCCCCCATCTGGGTAAGCTCTCTTGCCAAAACGGGCTCCAGTCCCATGAATGTTTTGGCAATAAGTTCAAATTCATTCATATCTTATATTGATGCAATATTTTTCTGCCTACAAAATTAATAATAAATATTTAGCTATGACTCATTTGTCCCCTAAATTTAACATATCAATTTTCACAAAAACGTTGTAACACGATTGTAATATGTGTTTAAACATGGTGTAACATCAAGATTCTAACTTTGCAGCAGAAAAATAAAGACAAACAAATATATGGAACCAATTTATTTATGCATCGTCGTCTTTCTGCTATGTCTTGCAGTATTCGACCTTTTCGTGGGTGTCAGCAACGACGCCGTCAACTTTCTCAACAGCGCCATTGGAGCTAAAGTGGCGAAGTTTCGAACCGTCCTTATCGTCGCTTCGGCAGGTGTGGCAATAGGAGCTATAATGTCTTCGGGCATGATGGACGTGGCAAGACACGGCATCATGCAGCCGTCCAACTTCTCCTTCTACGACGTGATGACTATCTTCCTTGCGGTCATGGTGACGGACATCATCGTCCTCGACATGTTCAACACACTCGGAATGCCAACCTCCACCACAGTTTCATTGGTGTTCGAGCTTCTCGGAGGTACGTTCATCCTCGCCGTCCTGAAGGTGGCAGCCGACCCTAATCTTGCCTTCAGCGACCTCCTCAATACGGACAAGGCATTGAGCGTCATCATAGCCATCTTCGTGAGTGTTGCCATCGCCTTCGTGTTCGGTATTATCGTACAATGGCTCTCGCGTATTGTCTTCACATTCAATTACAAGCACCATTCTCGTTACTCCATCGCCATCTTCGGCGGCATCGCTTTCACAGCCCTCGCTTACTTTATCTTCCTCAAGGGCATCGCCAAGTCTCACTACATCGCTGAGGACGTACGCACATGGGTGGAGGCTAACACACAGATGCTCCTCATTGCCACTTTCGTAGGCTCGTCCGTCGTCATGGAGGTGCTCCATCTGCTCCGCGTCAACATCTTCCGCCTTATCGTCCTTATGGGAACATTTGCCCTCGCTATGGCATTCGCAGGCAACGACCTCGTCAACTTCATCGGCGTGCCTCTCGCAGGACTCGACTCATACAACGACTATGTGGCCAACTCTGGTGGCGTAGGCGTATCACACTTCATGATGGACTCGCTCAACGGTAGCGCCCAGACACCTCCCGTCTATCTCTTTGCTGCCGGCGTGGTAATGATTGTGGCTATGGCTACATCCAAGAAAGCCCAGAACGTAATCAAGACCAGCGTAGACCTTGCACGTCAGGACGAAGGCGACGAGATGTTCGGTTCGAGCCGTGCTGCACGCAGCATCGTTAGAGCGACACAGGAGTCGTCAAGCTGGATTTCACAATACATGCCCAAGAGCATCGCACGCTGGATTGACAGCCGCTTCAACAAGGAAGAGGCTGAACTTAACGAAGGCGCTGCCTTTGACGTGGTACGTGCAGCCATCAACCTTGTGCTTGCTTCGCTCCTCATCACCGTCGGCACCAACTACAAGTTGCCGCTTTCCACCACTTACGTTACGTTCATGGTGGCTATGGGATCGAGCCTTGCCGACCGTGCATGGAGCCGTGAGAGCGCCGTATTCCGCGTAACTGGTGTGATAAGTGTCATCGGCGGATGGTTTATCACAGCAGGTGTAGCCTTCGTTTCCTGCGCAATTGTCTGCATCATAATGTATTACGGCGGCATTGTTGCCAAGATAGCATTCATGGCTCTCGTCGTCTTCCTCCTCATCCGCAGCAACCGCAAGTATGCCGAGAAGGAGAAGGACGCAGACAAGGAGGACGTGTTCCGTCTGATGATGCGCACCCGCGACCCGGAGATTGTCTGGGACCTCCTCGCAAAGCACGTATCGCGCACACAGAGCTTCGTCACTCGCTTCGCCATGCAGAACTTCAACGCCATCATTGACGGTCTGGAGAGCGAACGTGCCAAGACTCTCCGCCACGCATCCAACGAACTGAATAAGGAAAAGACAGAGCTTAAGAAGTATCGCCGTCAGGAGCTTCTCGCCTTGAGACGCGTACCCACAGAGATTGCCATAGAGCGAAACACATGGTTCCACCTCGGCATCAACTCTTCAGAGCAGTTCATCTATTGTCTCCGCCGCATCCTCGACCCTGTAAAGGAGCACGTCGACAACAACTTCAATCCTCTTCCGGCTGAGTACATTGAGGAGTTCCGTCCCATCCGCGCTCAGATTAACGACCTCATGCAGCAGACCGAATCGCAGATTTCAACATGCCGCTTCGAGAACTATCGCGAGACACTATCCCTCGCCGACCAATGCAAGGACGAGCTTTCTGTTATCCGCAAGAAGCATATCGACCGCATACAGCAGAGCAAGGACAACAGCAAGCTGCAGGTTTCGCTCGTCTATCTCAACCTCCTGCAGGAGAGCCAACAGCTCCTCAGCAACATGCGCCATCAGCTGAGAGCAGCCAAGAAGTTCATAGACAACTGATCTGCATCAGTTCACAATACAATCAATCGAGATTCAGAAGAGGGTGTGTCAAAACTCTCTTATTCTTAAAAAATCACAAAGCCCTGACTTTCACAAGCCAGGGCTTTGCTATGTCTAAAAGTTGTTGTAACTTTAGACCATAGAAAAATTTAACTATGGCAAAGTTACACTTTCGTTCTTATACCACCAACCAAATGGTTCTTTTTCCGCAACGAATCGATGAAAATATTGCGGAAAACGACCCCGTACGCATCGTTTCCAGCATTGTGGACCATCTTGACATGAGTTCAGTCAACAAATTATACAACGGTATGGGCAGATGTCCGTATCATCCACGCATGATGCTCAAAGTCATCATCTATGCCTATATGAACAATATCTATTCATGTCGTATGATAGAGCAATTGCTCCTGCGTGACATCCATTTCATCTGGCTGGCAGGATATGAAAAGCCGGACTTCATAACAATCAACCGTTTCCGCAACCGTCTGAAGGACGAGATCAATAACATATTCACACAGCTTGTGCTCGTTCTTGCAGAGAAGGGATTTGTGAGTCTCGACGTGGAGTATGTGGACGGTACGAAGATAGAGTCGAAGGCCAATAAGTATACGTTTGTTTGGCGTAAGACTGTCGAGCGTAACCGTACCAGATTGATTGACAAGGTAAAGGCTCTGCTTGCCCAGGTTGACGACTGCATAGCACAAGACAATACCAAGACAGACGAAACGGTGGAATTCACCCCGTCACAACTTGCCGAAATATCCGCAGAACTTAATGCCTCGCTGTCTGACCCGCAAGTGGAAATGGACAAGGAAGAAAAGAAGAAGAGGCGCAAGTTAGCCAAGGAACTCAAGGAACGTAGCGAGAAACTGGCTGAATACAACCAACATCTTGAAACTCTCGGTGACCGCAACTCCTATTCAAAGACCGACAAGGATGCTACATTTATGCACATGAAGGAGGATGCTATAAACGACGGGCTGACAAAACCCGGGTACAATCTTCAGATTGCAACCGAGAACCAGTTCATCACCAACTTTGCATTGTTCCCCAACCCTACAGACACCCTAACCTACATCCCATTCATGGAGTCGTTCCGTGAGCGTTACGGACACTTTGCGTCAACGGAAGTAGCAGACTCTGGTTATGGCTCAGAGGAGAATTACGAGTTTATGGAGCTGAACGGCACCGCCGCCTATGTGAAATACAACCGCTTCCATATAGAGCACCGTCCACAGTATGTACCGGATCCATTCCGCTCGGAAAACTTCTATTATAACAAGGAGGAAGACTATTGTGTCTGTCCGATGGGACAACACATGGCACGTACCGGGACCAGCCACAAGGCAAGTGCGAGTGGATACGTCTCCAATAGGACAACATATACAGCACAGAACTGTGAAGGATGTCCGCTACGTTGTCTGTGTTTCGATGCATCTGGGGACAGACGTGTGATAGACCGGAATCACAAACTGGAAGCTTACAGACAGAAAGCGAGTGAGCTGCTCACCTCAGAGGAAGGTTTAAGGCATAGAGGCAAAAGATGTATTGAGCCGGAAGCGGTTTTCGGACAAATTAAATACAACATGGCGTATCGTCGTTTTCGCCATATCGGTGTAGACAAGGTCAAAATGGACTTTGCCTTCTTTGCCATTGCCTTTAATATAAAGAAAATGGTGGCAAAAATGACCAAGGGAGGAATTTTCTCTTATTTGAGGGCTTATTTGACCCATATAACGCCATATAAATTGTTTATAAGGCTCTTTTTTGTAGAAAAACAAAAACTCGTTGTACATCCACACAAGAACGTACAACGAGTTTTTTTTATTTATATTGGGAGTTTTGACGCCCTCATAGGAGTCTAACAAGCACTTTCGCTTTCTCATTTTGACAAAATGACAAAATGACAAGATGACAATCAGAATTGCGCTTGCGCTACTTTGCACGTCGTAAAGGACAACTTTGGATATTGTAAAGGTCAAGTTTGCACGTCGTAAAGGACAACTATTGCATAAGCGGAGATTACGCCGTATCTTTGCAGCATAAACGGAAGAATGCAGATGGCTGTCCACTCCCGTCCCCTCCTCACATTTCCTCAGCCTTCTTCACACTTCCAGCCTGCAATATCAGCCGCTCAGCCTCCATACGGTCTGTTATCTGCGGATTGCGTTCCATGAAAATGCGGACAGCGCGGTCAATAAGTTTGGCATTTATCAGTTTGGCATTCACCATCTTGTTGCCCTCCACCCTGCCAAGTCTGATTTCCACCGTAGTGCTAATCATGTCGAGACACATCTTCTGCGACGTTCCAGCCTTCATGCGAGTGGAGCCTGTTACAAACTCCGGTCCGGTGATCACCTCCACTGCATAATCAGCCTCACGGGATATGGGCGAGTCAGGATTGTTGACAATACATCCCGTAGCTATTCCAGCCTCACGGCAACGCTTCAATGCGGCAAGCACGAAAGGAGTTGTGCCGCTGGCAGAGAAGCCCACAACAATGTCCTTAACGCTGACACCACGCTCCGAAAGCTGCTGCCAACCGTTCTCCAAGTCGTCCTCCCGCGACTCGCGTGTCTGCGTCAGACAGCCCGTGCCTCCGGGGAATATGGCCTGAATCTGCGTTCCGTCGGTGCCATACGTGTTCTGCACCTCAATGGTGTCGAGCGTTGCCAACCGTCCGCCCGTGCCGCAGCCAACATAGAAGAGTCTGCCACCCTCACGCATCCGCTGCTCTATGGCTTCTATCAGACGATTGAGGCATGGCAGCGCCTTGCCTACGGCAGCAGCCACCGACATGCTCTCATTGTTAATTCCCTCGGTAATCTGCTCCACAGTCATCTGCTCCAAATGATCGTAATGCGACGACTGCTCAGTAATGCGTGTCTCCATAGAATTCCTCCATTTATAAAGTCCACAAAGGTAGCGTTTTTTATGGACACAAAAAAAACCAAAAGAAAGTTTTATCTCCCTTTTGGCTTTTATGTTAAGCTACGTGAAATGTTCACGCAATAAGTTTCGGTTTATCCAAAGTTGTCGTACATGATACTTTCGGGATCCACTCCGAGCGAATCGAGATAGTCGGTAACAGTCTTGATAAGCATTGGAGGTCCGCAGAGATAGTACTCGCAGTCCTCGGGAGCCTCGTGATCCTTCAAGTAGGTGTCACGGATACAGTTGACGGCAAATCCCTCATAGTACTTCACGCCCTGAGCATCGGCAATGGGGTCCTTGCGGTCGAGCGAGAGGTGGAAGTGGAAGTTGGGGAATTCCTTCTCCAGTTCCCAGAAATCCTCGAGGAAGAACGCCTCACCGAGAGCACGTGCGCCGTAGAAGAAGTGGAGCTCGCGGTCTGTAGTGTGGAGCGTCTTGGTCATGTGCATGATCTGAGCGCGGAGCGGAGCCATACCGGCACCACCACCAATCCAGATCATCTCCTTGCCTGAGGTGAAGTTAGGATGGAAGTCGCCGTAAGGACCTGACATCATAACCTTGTCGCCCGGCTTGAGTGAGAAGATGTATGACGAAGCGATACCCGTGGGCACGTTCTGGAAGCCCACCTGCGGACGCGGCAGGAACGGCGTTGTGGCGATACGCACGGTAAGGGTGATGATGTCGCCCTCGTCGGGGTAGTTTGCCATTGAGTAGGCACGTACTGTGGGATTGGGGTTGTGTGCCTTGAGTGAGAAGATATTAAACTTCTCCCATGCGCCGATATAGTCCTTGCCGATAAGGTCCTTGTCGAAGTCCTTGTCGTAGTCGATGCAGTCGTATGCCGGAATCTTGATCTGAGCGTACGAACCAGGAACGAAGTCCATGTGCTCTCCCGTAGGCAGAGCCACCTTAAACTCCTTGATGAACGACGATACGTTCTTGTTGGAGATAACCTCGCACTCCCATTCCTTGACACCCATAACCGAATCGGGCACCTTTATCTTCATGTCAGACTTGACCTTGCATTGGCATCCGAGACGCCAGTTGTCCTTGATCTGCTTACGTGTGAAGTGGGGCTTCTCAGAATCGAGAATCTCGCCGCCACCCTCGAGCACCTGCACCTTGCATTGTCCGCAGCTGGCCTTACCGCCGCATGCAGAGGGAAGGAAGATGCCGTTCTCGTTAAGCGTGGTCATGAGTGACGAACCCTGTGGCACGTTGATGGTCTTGTCGCCATTGATTTCGATGTTGACATTACCGCTCGGGCTAAGGAACTTCTTTGCAACGAGCAGGATGACAACCAAGAGGAGTATCACAACGAGGAAAACTCCGATACTTGCAAATATAAATGATGTATTCATAGCGTTGAGTCCTCCTTATTAAATTTTAAGACCAGAGAAGCACATCATGGCCATTGCCATGAGACCTACGGTGATGAATGTGATGCCGAGACCCTGAAGAGGCTTGGGCACGTCGCTGTACTGCATCTTCTCACGGATGGCACCCATGGCTACGATGGCCATTGTCCATCCGATACCGCTACCGAGCGCATATACGATGGCGTCAACGACGTTGCCGATATACTGCGTGTTGGAAGGATCGAGGTTGATGCGCTGCTGCATGAAGAGCGAAGCACCCATGATGGCGCAGTTAACGGCGATAAGGGGAAGGAAGATACCCAGAGCTGCATAAAGCGACGGAGAGTATTTCTCGACAACCATCTCGACGAGCTGCACGATACCTGCAATCACAGCGATGAAGAGGATGAAGCTAAGGTAAGAAAGGTCGACGCCCTCAACGAGACAGTCCGGGCCCAGCACCTTTGTCTGCAACAGATAGTCGACAGGCACGGTTACGAGCAAGACGAACGTTACGGCAAGACCCAGTCCCAATGATGTCTTCACGTTCTTCGACACGGCAAGGAACGAGCACATACCGAGGAAGAAAGCGAATATCATGTTGTCCACGAAAATGGACCTAAAGAAAAGGCTTATTAAATGTTCCATAATTCTTAGTTATTTTCTTTGTAGAAATAAGCTCTGTGTATCCATATCACTCCTCCGAGAAGGATGAGCGCCATGGCAGGCATTGTCATCATACCGTTGTTGATGTAGCCGGCATCGTAGGCTCCCTGCGGGATAACCTGGAAGCCGAGGAGCGTGCCGCGACCGAGAAGCTCGCGCAGACCGCCAACGACAACGAGGATGTAGGCATAGCCGAGACCGTTGCCCACGCCGTCGAGGAACGAAGGCCAAGGCTTGTTCTGCATGGCGAATGCCTCAAGGCGTCCCATGAGGATACAGTTGGTAATGATAAGACCAACGTATACTGACAGCTCTACGCTGACGTCATAGACGTAGGCCTTCAGAATTTGGCTCACGATGGTAACGAGAGCAGCAACAACCACGAGCTGCACGATGATGCGGATACGGTTAGGTATGGTGTTGCGGATTATAGAGATAATCACGTTTGCGAAGGCTGTGATCACCGTCACGGCAAGTCCCATCACGATGGCAGGCTTGAGCTGCGATGTCACGGCGAGAGCCGAGCAGATACCGAGCACCTGTACGAGGATAGGGTTGTCGAGGTTCAGAGGATTGGTGAAAGCCGCCTTATTTTCTTTTGAAAACAAACTCATAATCTTATTTCTCCTCCTTATTTAGATGTTAAGAATTTTGAATACTCACCGAGGCAGGTGTGAAGCATGTCGCTCACGCCGTTACATGTAAGCGTAGCGCCGGTTACGGCGTCGCATTGTGTGGCGGGGTCTGTCACCTCATTCTTCTTCACTACTGAGAGAGCCACGTCAGACTTGCCATCCACGAAGATGTGCTTGCCCTTAAACTGGTCCTGCCATGCGCGTGAATCCTTGATTTCGGCACCAAGACCTGCGGTCTCGCCCTCATGATTGAAGTAGGCTCCATAGACGGTCTGCTTGTCAGCGTTTACGGCGATGTAGCCGTTGATGCCGCCCCAAAGGCCCATACCGTATACGGGGATGACGTACTTTGTCTCGCCGTCCACGTTGCATACGTAAAGCGCGAGCTTACCCTCCTTCATAGAGGCGCTGTTGCAGAGAAATCCAGCCTCTGTGCCGCCCTGTGCGCCCTTTTCGATGGTGGCACCATTACGGTCGATGATCATGTCGGCTGTGATTACCTTATTATATGTCTCGGTTGCCTCAGCTCCGTCGATGTCACGGATGTTGAGCGCAGCGAGAATCTGCTTCTTCTTGTCGAGAGCCACGTTCTCGTCCTGCTGCGGCTTGAGTGTAGAAGACACGAATGCAAGCAGGAACGCAACGATAACTACGATAACGACAGAATATATGATTGTGTAAGAGTTTGAACTGGTGTTCAGCCCCTTTTTCTTTGTTTCTTCCATATTCCGAATTTGTTATTTGTTTGTTAAACGTTTCATTCTCTTGGAAATGTTCTTCTGTACCACGCAGTAGTCGATGAGCGGAGCGAACATGTTCATGAAGAGGATGGCGAGCATCATGCCCTCGGGATAACCGGGGTTCATAACGCGGACGATAACTGCCACGATGCCGATCAAGGCTCCATACCAGTACTGGCCACATTGTGTGCGAGCTGAAGTAACGGGGTCAGTAGCCATAAAGACAGCACCAAAGCAGAAGCCACCAAGAATGAGGTGCTCATACCAAGCAATCGGAGTCATGCCGAGAGCCTGGAAGATGTAAGCTGTCACGGCGCCTCCAACGAAGACGCTGAGCATGGTGCGCCAAGAAGCGATGCCAGTCCAAAGGAGGATAACGGCACCAATAGCGATGGCGATAACGCTTGTCTCACCTATTGAACCCGGGATAAGACCTACGATCATGTCGCAGAGACTACCGTTCACGGCTGTTCCCTGTGCTATCTCGCCGAGCGGAGTGGCGCAGGTGAAGGTATCAGGCAGAGTGTTGCCAAGACCGAAGAATGTGTCGTTAGCCACCCATACTGCGTCGCCTGACATCTTTGTAGGATATGAGAAGAAGAGGAACGCGCGTGTGATGAGCGCCACGTTGAAGATGTTCATACCCGTACCGCCAAAGATTTCCTTGCCGATAACCACGGCGAAGGCTACAGCCACAGCGAGTGCCCACAGCGGACAACCCACGGGGATGATGAGGGGGATGATGATACCCGATACGAGGAAGCCCTCCTGGATTTCCTCACCCTTCCATTGTGCCCAGGCAAACTCGATGCCGAGACCTACCACGTAGCTGACAATGATTTTAGGAAGCACCTGAAGCGCTCCGTAGAGGAACATTGAGAAGAACGAAGCGTCGGCAAGTGCGCCGGCAGCCTTGTAGTTCTGGAATCCCACGTTGTACATACCGAACAGCATGGCGGGGAGCAGAGCTATCACCACGAAGCTCATGATGCGCTTCGAGTCGATGGCGTCGTGAATGCTCACACCGGTCTTGGATGTCTGGTTGGGTACAAACAGGAAAGTCTCAAAGCCGTCGAACAAGCTGCGGAAAGCGTGGAGCTTTCCCTTTGGCTCGAAGTTGGGCTTGATGTCGTTAAGATATTTTCTCAGAAAATTCATACTTTTCTCTTTGTAATTAAATTAAACGTTAAGCATTCTCCTTGCGGAGCATGTCGAGACCCTGACGCACGATGTGCTGGAGTTCGAGCTTGGAAGAGTCAACAAACTCAGCCACGGCGAAGTCTTCAGGTGCCACCTCATAGATGCCAAGCTGCTCCATGCGGTCGATGTCGCCAGCTATGATGGCCTTGATGAGATATTCGGCATAAATGTCCATAGGGAGCACCTTGTCGTACTCGCCACTCATAATCATGTGGCGCTCACCACCCTTCACACGAGCGTCGAGAGCATATTCCTTGTTCTTGCCGAAGAGCCATGAGAAGTAGCTACGGCTTACAGAGAAGTCTTTGGTACGCGGAAGAATCCATCCGAGCATCTCGTCCACGTTGTCACCCTCAGGAATGACTGTTATCTCTGATGTGTGACCGCCTACGAAGTCGTCCTTCGTAGCCTTGCGTCCTGTGAGCGGATTGCCGTTGATGATGCGTACGTGGTCCTTGGCAGCGAGCTTGCCCTCAAGGAGGTCAGCTATGGGCTGTCCAACGAGCACCTCTGCATACTCCGGCTTCGTGATCTCGCTACCTGCTACAGCCACGAGACGGCGGAGGTCCACCTTACCGGTACGGAACAGACGTCCGAAGAAGATTACGGCTGTCGGATCGACAGTCCAAACCACTTCGCCCTTGTTGACGGGGGCGATGTTGTTCACCTGAACGCCTACGTTGCCTGCGGGGCAGGGTCCGTCAAATACGTTCACCTCCACGTCCTTTGCTCCGGTAAGCGCCTTGCTGGTCTGCTTTGCGCCGATGCCGAGATAAACTGGAGCCACCTTCGAGAGGGCTGTCAGACCAGTCTGGAAGTCCTCCTCATTACCCTGCAGCTCATACTCGAAGTCGCCAGCCAGCGGCATGTCACGAAGAGCGCTGACGAAGACGGCACGGGGCTTTTGGTCGGGAGTGGTGGATACTGCGTAGGGCAGCTGGTTGATGTAGCCGAACAAGCCAGCCTCAAGCAGAGCCTTCACCACGGCGTCGCCGTCAAGCGAAGCCACCTGTTTCTGACCGAAGTCGACATACTGCTGATCCTTGTCAGCTTCAACGACAACGCGCAATACCTTGCGACGGTCGCCTCTGACAACTGCCTGCACTACTCCACTAACCGGAGAGGCGAACTTGACGTCGGTCTGCTTCTTGTTGACAAAGAGAGCGTCGCCTGCCTTCACCTTGTCGCCCTCGCGAACGACAACCTTAGGAGTCATGCCTACAAAGTCGTCAGGTACAAGGGCGTACTGGGCAGCAGCCTTAACGGAGAACTTCTGCTTAGCAGCCTTTCCCTTCAGGTTGATGTCCAAACCCTTACGTAACTTAATTACATTTGCCATAAATATATAAAAAAGATAATAAAATTGTCTTCGTTTTGATTCTGTAGCAGATTTGTCCTTAACAAAAATTAGACAATAGCCGTTTCAGCCTACAAAATTACTGAAATATTCTGTGTTTACAACGTTTTTTTGCAAGGAAAGTGGACTACAAGTAGCGAATTTTGGGTCAATACCACTAACTTTGCACACAAAACCATAAAGCAGATGCATACAATTCCAAAAATCGACATAAAATCCACCCCTAATAATATCTCCTTACGCGACGTGGCTTTCGGTTACCGGACGCAGGGCAGCCGTTCTGTTACGGAGATTGCACGTGGCATTAACGCTTGCGCAAAAGCAGGCGAACTGACCTGTCTGATCGGCAGAAACGGCATAGGAAAGTCCACCCTGCTGCGTTGCGCAGCTCGCCTTCAGGACTATTCTGACGGCTGTATTGCCGTAGGCGGGCGACGGGTGGAGGACTTGTCGGCTTCGGAATTGGCACAAACCATAAGTATAGTGCTGACAAGACGACCGGAAGCTGCCAACGCCACGGTGGAAGAGCTTGTGGCATTAGGACGTGCTCCTTACACCAACATCTGGGGAACGCTTAAGGAGGACGACCGTCGTCAGGTGGACGCAGCCCTTGAGAGCGTGGGAATGACGCACATGCGCAACAGAAGAGCCTTGAGCCTTAGTGACGGCGAGATGCAGAAAGTGCTAATAGCCAAGTCGATGGCGCAGCAGACGGCTGTCATCATCCTTGACGAACCAACCGCCTTTCTCGATTTTCCTGCAAAGGTGGAGATGCTTCGGACGCTACGCCGCCTCGCCCACGAGCAGGGCAAGACAATAATAATGTCTACTCATGACATAGAGATTGCCTTACAGACAGCTGACCGCATCTGGCTGATGCAGAAAGACGGCATTGTGGAAGGTACGCCTAAAGATATAGTTAAAAATGGAGACTTGAAAGCCTATATCGGCGACAACGGAGTATGTATAGACAAGGACACGATGGCACTCCGAATAGAAAATATAGTATGAAAAGCCAAAGCATAATCCAAAAAAAATGGCTAACTTTGCAGACTTGATTTAATTATCGGACTCTCACGGGTTCAGAATCTATTGGTTTTTTAAAGTAAAAAAAGAGTAATAACAAGCAGGTGTTAAAACGAATTGTCAACATAACAGTATGGACCTTGATAGGGCTTTACGCCTTTATTGTGGCTGTCATACATATTCCTACAGTTCAGTCACTTATAGGAAATGCCACAAGTAATGCTTTAAGCAGCAAGTTAGGCACGAAGGTTACCATCGGACGCATAGACTTGGGCTTTATAAATCGCCTTATCATCGACGACTCGCAGATGCTCGACCAAAGCGGAAAGCAGATGCTAAAGGTGTCGCGCATATCTGTAAAGATTTCTCCCTTGGCATTGGCAAAGGGCGAGATAGAGATTACATCAGCCCAATTCTTCGGTCTGAAAGCCAATCTCTACAAGACCACTCCGGAGGCCAAGCCTAATTTTCAGTTTGTCATCGACTCACTTGCGTCGAAGGACACAACCAAGCAAAGCACTCCCATAAACCTGCAGATCAGCTCGCTTATTCTACGTCATAGCGACATCCGATACAGATGTCTCTCGAAAGCCGGTACGCGGAAGAATTTCTCCGTGGACGATATTGACGTGCGCAATATCAGCTCACATATTATAGTAGACCGCATCACCAACGATTCGCTCAACATTAAGGTGAAGCGCCTGTCATTCAAGGAGCGTTGCGGACTTTCCGTCGACCATCTTTCGCTTCACGCAGTCGTGGGACGAACTAAGGCAGAACTCCCCTACCTCGAAATAAAACTGCCCAACTCCGAGCTGCTTGTCAAGAACATCGAGGCCACGTATAACATCAAGGACAACACCATCGAGAAGAAATCGCTTAAATACCGTGGCGAGATACTTTCCGAACGCTTCGCCCTACCCGACCTTGCATGCTTCGTACCCAAACTCGCCAACATTACCGGTCGCACTTCCCTTAAAGCGATATTCAGTGGCACGGCGGAAAGCATTGACATCAAGCAGCTTGCCGTTTCCAACGACATGGGCATGAAGCTTGAAGCGGAAGGCGTCGTAAACGGACTTTCCTCCAAGCCTTCATGGAACTGCCGACTGAAGGAAATGCAGATGAAGCAGCAGTTTGCAGCTATGGTATTGAAAACGTTTACGGGCAAGGACCTGCCTAAGGTGGTTGAAAATATAGACCATATAGCCCTTACGGCTCACTCTTACGGCAACATCGACCTTCTGCATGCAGACGGCAAGCTGAAGACCAATATCGGCGATGCCGACTTCGGCGTGAAGAAGGAGGGCAAGAAGATTGTGGCTGACGTCAAGACAAATGGACTGGGCATAGGCGAACTGCTCCAGAACGACAATCTCGGACGCATATCCGCCAATCTGACTGCTACGGCTACGTCAAAGGACGACGTGCATCTGAAGGGAAATATCGCCAGCCTCGACTTCAACAAATACACTTACCGCAACATACGTCTTGACGCTTCTTATCGCGGCAAGACGCTCAAGGGCGTTCTTACCATGAACGACCGCAACGCCGACATCGACATTAACGCGCTCTATAACGGAGCGTCCAAAACGCCTAACATCAACCTTAAAGCAGAGGTTCGCAGATTTGTGCCAAGCGTGCTGAATATCAGCAACAAATGGGGAGCTGCTGCATTCGCCCTCAACATAGATGTCAACATTCGCGGCAATAACGTCAACGATGCTACAGGCTCGTTGCAGATAAGCAATCTAAGCATGCAGGAGACGGAGGACGCATACTCGCTCGCCAACCTCAGAATTGACACAGGATTTAAGGACGGCGAACATTTCCTCGACATGAACAGCGACTTCGGCAACGTGGCGATTACGGGTAGCTTTGACTATCAGACCATCGTCCGTAGCCTTAAGAACATGATAGCGTCCAAATTGCCTTCCATGCCGGGTCTTGAGAAGAAACCCACACGCGGCGACAACGCATTCACCATCAACGCACTCATTAATGATACAGAATGGCTCAACAAGCTATTGGGCGTACCTCTCTATATCTCACAGCCCATAAGCATTAGTGGCGGCATGGACGAGAAGAATCAGAAGATTGACCTGCGTTGCGACATCCCCAACTTTTCCTATAAAGACTCACACTTTAGCGACGCCTTTGTCACCATCGGTTCGCCCGGCGACACTCTACGTGCCGACATCAGCCTCAAGAAGCTGTCTGACAAGGGCAAGGCTTTGGCGCTCCGTCTCTCGGCTGACGCTTTCGGCAACCGTCTGAAGACCTCCGCCGCATTCCGCACCAACAGCCGCCATCCCATGCACGGCGTCATCAACGCCAGCACCCTCTTCGCCAAGAACGAGGAGGGACTTGCCACGGCTTACGTGGACGTGCTGAAGTCTGAAGCCACCATAGGCGACTCCACATGGCACATCATGCCGGCAAGCATCACTTACTATAAGAATCATCTCGACGTAGACAACTTCACCATCAAGCACGGCGACCAGCATCTTATCATTAACGGCACAGCCACGAACGACCTGCAGGACTCGCTCACCATAGCGCTGAAGGACATCGACGTGAGCTACATCCTGAATCTCGTCAACTTCCATTCTGTCGACTTCTTCGGAATGGCGTCGGGCAACGCCGTCATGGCTGGCGTGTTCAGCAAGGAACCGCAGATGGGCGCCGACCTTACCGTCAAGCAGTTCAAGTTCGAGACGGGCCGCATGGGCACACTCTATGCCAACGTGGCTTACGACAACGAGGAGGGACGCATCAACATCGACGCCAAAGCGCTCGACGAGGACAACAGACGAACGATAATCAACGGATATGTGTCGCCAAAGCACAAATTCATCGACCTTGCCATTAACGCCAACCGCACAAGAGCCGAATTTATGGAGGGATTCTGCGACAGCTTCATGGACAACATCGACGCCGACATCATCGGCAACTTGAACGTCGTGGGACCGCTCAGCAACATCAACCTTGTGGGTAAGGCTGTAGTGAGCGGCAAGGCGCACATGTCGGCGATGAACACCACATATTATCTAAAGAACGACACCGTGACATTCGTTCCGGACGAGATTAAGTTCGCCGGCGACACCATACGCGACCGCAACGGCAACATAGGTCTGCTCTCAGGCAGCATCTATCATAAGCACCTTACCAACCTCTCGTACAGTCTGAACGTGAAGGCGAAGAACCTCTTAGCGTACGACACCCATTCCTTCGACGGCAACACGTTCTATGGCACGGCGTACGTTACGGGCGACTGCTCCATCGTGGGCAAGAGCGGCGAGGTGACCATCGACGTGGAGGGCGTGCCCGAAAAGAACAGCATCCTTGTTTATAACGTGAGCGACAACAGTTCCGTATCTTCTCACGACTACATACATTGGGCTAACCACGACCAGACGGACGACAGTCAGGACGATGAAAAGGACAACGACAAGCGCAACAAGGTGGACATCAGCACCAACATCAAGCTTAACTTCCTCATCAACTGCAATCCTGACGCCACCCTGAAGCTCATCATGGACGAGGCAACAGGCGACTACATCACGCTTAACGGAAACGGTGTGATGCGTGCCTCATACTTCAACAAGGGATCGTTCGACCTTTACGGCAACTACATCATCGACCACGGCATCTACAAGCTCACCATACAGAACATCATCAAGAAGGACTTCCAATTCCAGAAGGGTGGCATGATATCGTTCGGCGGCGACCCATACAACGCCTCGCTGGACATGAAGGCACTCTACACGCTCAACAGCGTGAGCCTGAGCGACCTTAACATCGGCAAGTCGTTCACAAACAACAACGTACGCGTAAACTGTCTGATGAACATTACGGGCACTCCCGATGCGCCGAAGGTGGACTTCAACTTAGACATGCCTACGCTTGGCAACGACGTGAAGCAGATGGTATACAGTCTGCTCAACGCCGAGGAGGAGACCAATCAGCAGGTGCTCTATCTGCTGGCTGTTGGCAGATTCTATTCGCAAGGCACAAACAATGCCGCTGGCGAGTCTGGTCAGCAGTACAGCCAGACATCGCTCGCCATGCAGAGCTTTCTGAGCGGTACGGTCAGCCAACAGATAAATACCGTGCTGAGCAACGTCATAAACAGCAGCAACTGGAACTTCGGAGCCAACATTTCTACGGGCGACGAGGGATTCAACAACGCCGAATATGAGGGTCTGCTATCCGGACGTCTGCTCAATAACCGCCTGCTTCTGAACGGACAGTTCGGTTATCGCGACAATCCGAACGCCACCACCAGCTTCATCGGCGACTTCGACCTGAGATACCTGCTCTTCCCCAACGGCAACCTCGCCATCAACGTCTACAACAAGACCAACGACCGCTACTTCACACGTAACAGCCTTAACACGCAGGGAGTGGGTATAATCATGAGGAAGGACTTCACAAAGATGTCTGACCTCTTCTTCTGGAGAAAAAAGAAGACAAAAACAAAGTAATTATTACAACCTACCAAAACCTACCCCACATGAAAAAGCAAGCCATCGCAGTCGTCCTTATGCTGTCTGCTTCTGCCATACACGCCCAGAACAACACCTGGCAAGCCCCGACAGGGACAAGCAGCCTATGGGAACAATTCCTTGACAATCTCAGCGACTATGACGACATAGAAGCTGGTAACACGGAGGAGATGTACGAGCTGCTGCGTGAGCTGGAGACCAATCCCATAGACCTCAATAACGCCACGGACGACGACATCCAACGACTGGCTTTCCTCAGCAACACACAACGTGAGGAGCTTACCGAATACCTCGACCGCCACCGCCCTATCCGCTCCATAGGCGAACTGGCAATGATAAAGTCGCTCGATAATGTTACGCTGAGATTGCTGAACTGCTTTGTATATTTGGGCAACATAGACGAGAGCCGTAAGTTTCCGACTTGGAAGGAAATAACGAAGCATGGCAAGAACGAGCTGGTGGGCTACGTAAAGATACCATTCTATGAACGTAAGGGCGACCGCGAAGCGTATCTTGGATATAAATACAAGCATTGGATACGCTATAAGTATAGTTACGGACAACTCCTGCAAGCCGGCATTACGGGGGCGCAGGATGCGGGCGAGCCTTTCTTCGGAAGTCATAACAAGATGGGCTACGACCACTATGCTTTCTATGTCATTGCAAGAAAACTCGGCAGAATCAGGACTCTTGCCTTAGGACAATACAAGGCAAGGTTCGGTCTTGGACTTGTCATGAACACCGGATTCGGTATGGGCAAGACCACGTCAATGGTTCTCGCAACCCCACAAAACAGCATAACAGCCAACGCTTCACGTTCAGAAGCGGCATACCTACAAGGCGTGGCATCCACCATAGAGATATACAAAAACATCACCACTACGGCTTTCGCGTCATACCGCAAGATTGATGCCACACTTAACGACGACTCCACCATCAAGACCATACTCAAAACCGGCTATCATCGTACCGAAACCGAGATAAAGAAACGTCACAACGCTTCGCAGACCACAGCAGGAATGAACGTCAATGTCAAGCACAACGGAATAAGCGTAGGTGCAACGGCTGTATATACGGCTTTCAGCAAGGACTTGAAGCCAGACAAGTCGCAAGTATTCAGACTCTATTCTCCCAACGGCAACAACTTCTGGAACGTCAGCATCGACTACGCATACATACATCCACGAATCTCCGTAAAGGGCGAGACGGCAACGGGCAACTCACATGCTCTTGCCACCATCAACACCATCTCCCTCAAAGCCAGCCGGACGCTCACCCTGACAGCAATACAACGCTTCTACTCGTATAAGTATTATTCGCTCTTCAGCCGTTCGTTCAGCGACGGCGGTCATGTGCAGAACGAATCGGGAATATATATTGGCGCCACATGGACACCTTTCTCACAGCTGAAAATCATGGCTTACTCCGACTACGCCTATCATCCTATGCCAGTCTATCGCGCCTCAAAAGCGTCTCGTTCCATAGACAATCTCATTCAGACTACCTTGAGTTTTTCACCCGTAGACATAACTCTCCGCTATCGTCTGCGTCTGAAGCAGGAGAACGGCTCAGACGCCTCTTCCCCACTCATAGATAAGACGGAACATCGCGGAAGAGTGCAGCTCAACTACAAGCGAAAAAACTTCACCACGCGGACGCAATACGACATGGCATACACCACAAAGACCAGTCAGAGCTTGGGATGGATGGTGTCGCAGTCGGCAGGATACTGGTATGGCGAAAGACTGGAATGCAACGCCGGAGTGGGTTATTTCCGGACGCATGACTACGACAGCCGCATCTACACTTACGAACGAGGCATGCTCTACGACTTCTCCTTCCCCATGTTCTACGGAGAGGGCATGCGATTCTTCCTAAACCTCCGAGTTAAGCCAATAAAGAGCTTACAAATAGGCTGCAAGGTGGCAACAACGAAATATTTCGACCGAGAAAAGATTTCAAGCGGCCATCAAGAGATAAACGATTCGAAGAAAACTGACATGGAAATACAAGCAAAATGGGTGTTCTGAACCCTGAAACATACAGCAGGAAGCGGAAAATAAGTAGTATTACTGGAATTTCCAAATTCAACTGTCACACACAACAACACAGCAACTCTCTGATTATCAACCTTTTAAAAGAAAGAATGACACGTTTATTCCAGTTATTCCAGTTATTCCAATTAATTTTAAAGCACATCCATCCCCTCTCTCTTATATATATTATATATAATTAATTAATAATCAATAAGTTATAGAGTCCTTAAAAAGGGAGTTAGCGTTTTTCACACCATTATTTTTAATTGGAAGAACTGGAATAACTGGAATAACTGGAACGTCAAAACCAACACAACTTTCCCTCTAAAAGGCCACTCTCATTTCTCCATCAAGCATGTCTTGATAGCTCTTTACAGTCGGCATAGAGGCTCTTTACGATCGGCAAACAGCCTCTACCGTAGACCAATTCATATAACAAAAAATGAGAGCTGAGATAGTTGAGACCACCTCAACTCTCAACTCTCAAATAAAAAGTTGTTTATTCCTCGTCAGAAACCTCAGCAGCGTGCTCGTCGATAAGCTTCTGCTGGAGGTCGTTCGGAACAAGCTCGTAGCTTGCAAACTTCGTTGTGAACGAAGCACGTCCTCCGGTAAGGCTGCTAAGCGAGATAGAATAGTTGGCAAGCTCCTTGAGAGGAATCTTAGCCTGGAGCTTCTGATAGCCAGCCTCGCTGTCCATACCCATGATAAGGGCACGACGGCCCTGAAGGTCTGACATCACGTCGCCCATGTAGTCTGCCGGTACGTAAACCTCGAGGTCGTAGATAGGCTCGAGAATCTTCGGACCTGCCTCCTTGAAGGCTGCCGAGAAGGCGTTACGTGCTGCGAGCATGAACGAAAGCTCGTTAGAGTCAACCGGGTGCATCTTGCCGTCGTAAACCACAACGCGTACGTCGCGAGCGTAGCTGCCGGTAAGCGGACCATGCTCGATGCGCTCCATTATGCCCTTGAGGATGGCAGGCATAAAGCGTGTGTCGATGGCACCACCAACTACAGAATTGATGAATACCAGCTTGCCGCCCCACTCGAGATCAATCTCTTCACGGCCCTTGATGTTGATCTTAAACTCCTGACCATTTATCTTGTAAGATACGGGATCGGGCATTCCTTCTGCATACGGCTCCACAATCATGTGAACCTCGCCGAACTGACCTGCACCACCCGACTGCTTCTTGTGACGATACTCGGCACGCGCCATCTTTGTGATGGTCTCGCGATACGGGATGCGTGTCGGCTCAAACTTGACAGCCAGCTTCTCGTTGTTCTCCAGTCTCCACTTCAATGTGCGGAGGTGGAATTCGCCCTGACCGCGTACGATGGTCTGACGAAGCTCCTTGCTCTGCTCCACCATCCATGTGGGGTCTTCCTGATGCATACGGAGGAGGGCTGCCATAAGCTTCTCTGTCTCTGCTGTGTTCTCAGCCTTGATGGCACGTGAGAATTTCGGATTCGGGTATTTGATGAAATCGAAGCGCCATTCGCAATCTTTTCCATTGAGGGTGTTTCCTGTCTTTACGTCCTTCAGCTTAACAGTACATCCGATATCTCCTGCCACAAGCTGGTCAACGGGTATACGGTTGGCTCCAGCACAAGCATAAATCTGACCGATACGCTCCTTAGAGCCGCGGTCTGCATTGGTGAGGTCGTCGCCCGGCTTGACGGAGCCGCTCATAACCTTGAAGTAGCTCACCTCGCCGATGTGCGGCTCCAGACCGGTCTTGAAGAAGTAGACTGACTCAGGACCGTTGCTATCAGGCGTGATTTCCTCGCCACGTGTGTTATGGAGCTTAGGCATCTCGCTTACGAAAGGTACGACGTTGCCAAGGAACTCCATCAAGCGGCGAACGCCCATATCCTTACCTGCACAAACGCAGAATACGGGGAAGATGGAGCGTGTGACAAGACCCTTGCGGATGCCTTCGCGAAGCTCGTCCTCTGTAAGGGTTTCTTCCTCGAAGAACTTCTCCATCAACGTCTCGTCGTTCTCGGCAGCAGCCTCAACGAGCTCCTTGTGGAGAGCCAAAGCCTTCTCCTTCTCTCCCTCAGGAATGTCGACGATGGTGGGCATACCGCCGTCCGGTCCCCATGTATACATCTTCATGAGCAGCACGTCGATGATGGCGTTAAAGCCATTGCCTGTGCCGACGGGATACTGAATCTGTACGCACTTCGAACCGTAGATAGACTTCATGTTGGCGATGATGTTGTCAAAGTCGCACTTGTCTGAGTCGAGCTGGTTTACGAGGAAAATAACTGGCTTGTGGAGTTTCTCAGTATAACGGAAATTGTTCTGGGTGCCCACTTCCGGGCCATACTGTCCATTGATAAGAATAACAGCTTGGTCTGTTACGTTGAGTGCAGTAATGGCTCCACCAATAAAGTCGTCAGAACCCGGACAATCAATGATATTGAGTTTCTTGTTGTTCCACTCTACATGGAACACGGTCGGGAACACAGAATAGCCATATTCGTGCTCCACGGGGAAGTAGTCGCTTACCGTGTTTTTAGCTTCCACCGTACCACGGCGCTTGATGATGCCACTTCCAAAAAGCATAGACTCGGCAAGGGTGGTCTTGCCGCTACCCGCACTGCCCAGCAGGGCAATGTTCTTAATCTCATTTGTTTGATAGACCCTCATATCTTCAGGTTTTAAATGGTTAATATAAGATTTATCATGGCGGATTGACATGGGGCTGTGTCTATCCGTCATCTAAGTTATGAAATAAATGAATAACGACAAAAGAAATCGGGAAAAAGTGTGATTTTTTTAAACTTATTAGTAATTTTGTTTACACAAGTTAGTACTTAATACCACTCTATACATTAATCATATGGAAAAAAAACTGAAGTTCGGAATATACATCCACATACCTTTCTGCTCCAGCCGATGCATTTATTGCGGCTTTTACAGCACAACATTGGCGAAAACAATGGAAACAGGCTATGTGGAAGCGCTTCTGCACGAAATAAAGCTAAGAAAGAAGGAACCTCTTTGCTTCTGCGGCGAAGGCGAAACGCCCGTCGTGGACACGATATATATAGGAGGCGGTACGCCGTCGTGTCTTAAGAGCGAGAATGTAGGGCGAATACTTTCATGCGTGAACGAAACATACGAATGTCAGTTGAGGGAGGTGACGATGGAGATGAATCCTGACGACATCACAGATGAATACGTAAAAGAGATGAAGGGATATGGGGTGAACAGAATAAGCATGGGCATCCAGTCGTTTGACGACAGCCGCCTGCGCTTCCTGCGCCGTCGCCATACCGCCGAAATAGCCCGTAACGCTGTCAGCACGGTACGTCGTGCCGGCATAAGCAACGTCAGCATCGACCTTATGTTCGGCTTCCCCGGACAGACCGTAAGCGAATGGCAGGAGGACGTGCGTAAGGGGGTGGAGCTTGCTCCAAGCCACATATCCGCCTACAGCCTGATGTATGAGGAAGGCACTCCCCTATTCAGTCTGCTGGAGAAAGGAAAGGTAAGTCAGATTGCGGACGAGACGTCCATAGAGATGTATGAGAGCCTTATAGACCAGCTAAGCTCAGCCGGATATGAGCATTACGAGATAAGCAACTTCGCCAAGCCGGAACATCGCTCGCTACACAACTCGAGCTACTGGCACGACGTGCCTTACTTGGGCTTCGGCGCTTCAGCCCACTCTTATACCATAGGCAAGCGAAGCAGCAACGTGGCTGACATAAGACAATACGTGGAGAGCCTTAGGACTGGCATCCTGCCTTCGTCAATGGAAATAATAGACGACGACACGCATTATGACGACCTCGTGACCACAGCCCTAAGGACAAAGGAGGGGCTGTACGTGGACAGCCTCAAGCCTAAATATCGCGAATATATAATGAAGGCTGCCAAGCGCAACATAGACGCGGGGCTGATGGCGATGGACAACGGCCATCTACATCTTACGCGTAAGGGACTCTTTGTGAGCGATATGGTGATGTGCGACCTTATCTACACATAGGCCACCAACCTTTATTTACACTTGGCGTACCATGCGGAAAGACTGGCACGCGAGATGCCGAGACTGACCATACGGTCTAGGTCTTCGCGTGCGCCCTTCTTGTCTTTCATCCGCAGACGGACGTCGGCACGCGAAAGCAGATAGTCGGTATTGTCCGGGCTTAGCTCTATCGCCTTGCCATAATCGTACTCGGCAGGGGCATAAAGCTTCTGCTCTACCTCCATTCCGGCACGTGCGGCATAAGCCAAGGCGTTGGCAGGATGTTGTTCCACAAGGAGGTTTATCATGTTCATGGCCTCCGTATGGCGATTGTCCTTCTGATTGAGCAAAGCCAGTCCTAACGTAGCCTCGAAATTGCCTGGCACGACGTAGAGCAGGTGCTCAAGGTCGAGACGGGCAAACTTATAGCGATGCTGCTTCTCGTTGACAAACGCACGATAGAACAAGGCTGCCACGTTGTCAGGCTGGCGATTAAGCACATAATCATATTCTTCACGCGCATACTGCCATTCCTCCAGAAGGATATTCCATTTGGCTTTCCTCAGTCTCAGATCCAACGAGTCAGGATGATAGGCAAGGACGTTCGACGCTTGCGAAAGGCTGTCGCGAAGAGCCTTCCTGTCCATGTGTTCATCTTCCTGTCCGAAACAGTTAAGACACAAAGCCAACAAAATAAGTATGGATACCGAATGTTTCATGTTTTTCTTCTCTTTGTAATTACAACGAGAATAGTAACGCCGTATGGCTTGGATTTATTGTGTCAATTTGGTTATATTAACAATATAAACTCATTTAACTTTGCCGTTCGGACAAAATGTAGTAATTTTGTCGGACCAAACCAGCCGCATAGTTGGTTTATATGTCAAATTCATATTAAGCAAATGGCAGAATATTTAAGCACAAACAAAAAGAAAATTACCGCACCCCACTTTTTCGAGATGAAAAACAGCGGCGAGAAAATCAGCTGGCTTACTGCTTACGACTTCACCACCGCCACCATCGTGGATCAGGCAGGCGTTGACGCCATCCTCATCGGCGACTCAGCATCTAACGTGATGCTCGGTAATCAGACCACACTCCCCATTACCGTGGAGGAAATGATATTCCATGCACGCGCCGTAGCAAGAGCCGTAAAGCACGCCCTCGTGGTATGCGACATGCCTTTCGGAAGCTATCAGGTAAGCGAGGAGGAAGGCGTACGTAACGCCATAAGAATAATGAAAGAAACTGGCGTGGACGCCGTGAAGCTCGAAGGCGGAGAAGAAATAGCCCATATGGTGAAGCGCATCGTAGACGCAGGCATTCCCGTATGCGGACACCTCGGACTGACGCCTCAGAGCGTGCACAAGTTCGGAGGATACGGTCTTAGAGCCAAGGAGGAGGCAGAGGCTGCCAAGCTGATGGCTGACGCAAAGGCTCTGGAGGAGGCAGGATGCTTCTGCATCGTTCTGGAGAAGGTGCCCGCCAAGCTGGCAGAGGAAGTGACGAAGGCTGTCTCTTGCGCCACAATAGGCATCGGAGCCGGCAACAAGACGGACGGACAGGTGCTTGTATATGCCGATATGCTCGGAATGAATAAGGGATTCAAGCCCAAATTCTTACGTCAATACGCTAATTTATACGAAATAATGACGGATGCCATCGGACGCTATGTCCAGGACGTCAAGTCTTCAGATTTCCCTAATGAATCAGAATCATACTAACAACCAATGTACGCCTACGTTTAAGAGGCTATGGAATCGCGACTTCACCATGCTTGTCATAGCAGAGGTGATGTTGTGCATGTCGTGCTATATGGCCATTCCGCTCTTGCCGCAACGACTCGCCGTGAGTCATGGCATAAGCATGGAATGTGCCTCAGCCACGATGATAGCCTTCGTCGTAGGTATCTGTGTGTCAGGTTTTTTCTCGAGTTGGCTAATCCAACGCTACCGACGCAATAAGGTATTCTGCATCTCGGCATTATGTCTCGGACTGACCATCGCCACGATGTTTGTCCTGACAGACCGTACGGCAGGCTTTACGGTTGCGATAAGGGACGTGGAGGCCATCGCTATCTTCCTGACATGCGGATTCTTCTTCGGCAATGCCAAGCGTGTGCTCTCATGCACGTTGCTCATAGACAAGACCGAATCATGCCACAGAACGGAGGCCAATTATACTGCAATATGGACATCACGCTTTGCCATCGTGGCAGGACCGATGGCAGCCCTTGCGCTTACCAACGAGGCACGAACGTCGCTCATCTACACTATAGCGGCTGTTGCTGTGCTCCTGTCAATGCTACTCGTCCTGAGCGTACGGTTCCCATTCCGCGCTCCCGAAGAAGGAACACGCATCCTCTCGCTCGACCGCTTCTTTATGCTACGCGGATGGAGCACCACCATCGTCGTCATGCTCATGGCGGCAGCTCTCGGCTTACTCATAGCCACAAAGCAGGACATCGAGTTCTATCTATTCATGATTTCCGGCTTCGTCATCTCCATAATGGTGCTCCAGTATGCTGTGGTACGTACTGGACGCTACACATCTGCCGTAGGCAACGCCTGCATATTGGTGGCGATGGCAGCCATGCTGTCCTATCATGGATGGGCTGAAGATACACTCTGCCCCATTCTCCTCGGAATGGGATTCGGACTGACCAGCTCAGAGCAGCTATACAAGCTGCTCGACCATTGTGACCATTGCCAACGAAGCACAGCCGAAAGCACATACTTCATGGCAAGCGACGGAGGCCTGTTCCTTGGTATCGCCTACTGCTGGAGTCCGGCTCACAACGAGGCTATGTCAGACATCCTCATAGCCATGCTCTTCATCCTTGCCACTATGGTATGCACGGCAGGAACGATGGCAAAGAAAAAGCATAATAAATTTCATGCATAACGTTGTGTTACAACACATAGCAAAATATCATTAAAGTATTACGACCAAACAACATTAAACAAAAGGAGGTTACTTATGATTATCAATTTTGACAAAATCGAGGAAAAGAGTATCGAAGGATTCAAGGGTGGAAAAGGCACTCTCCTTACCCGAATGGCTGACGACGGCAACGTCAAGATTATGCGTAACGTGCTTAAGCCGGGCAGCTCCATCGGCACACACACACATACTGACAACTGCGAGGTGATATACGTTCTGGAAGGACAGCTGACCTTTATCTGCGAAGACGGAAAGGAAGAAATAGCTAAGGCAGGCGAAATACATTACTGCCCTAAGGGAAAGATGCACACAGGAGAAAACCGCACGGAAGAAGACGCTACGTTTATCGCTTTCGTAGGATAAAAAACTTCATTGAACACAATTAATTCGTAGGATAAATGCCAAGGAAGAACGAGATAGACATGCTTCACGGCCCGTTGCTTGCGAAGATCATCATTTTCGCCATGCCGCTTGCCGCCAGCAGCATTCTGCAGCAACTGTTCAATTCGGTTGACGTTGCCGTAGTTGGACGCTTCGACAGTAGTTATGCTCTTGCCGCAGTCGGAAGCAACGGACCGGTAATAAGTCTGCTCATCAATCTCTTCCTTGGAATATCCATGGGAGCCAATGTTGTCATCTCCAACCACATAGGACAGAAGGACAACAACCTTACAAAGTACGCCATACGCACAACGGCTGCCACCGCCCTCTTCTCAGGATTGGCATTAGCCGTTATAGGCGTACTGGCAGCACGCCCGATACTCACCATTATGGGCACACCAACGGAGGTTCTCGATATGGCTGTACGTTATCTCCGCATCTATTTTATCGGCACTCCCTTTCTCCTTATCTATAATTTCGGCTCAGCCATACTAAGAAGCAAGGGCGACACAAGCCGACCTCTCTACATTCTCGTCATTGCGGGAATCATCAATACAGTCCTTAACCTTATACTTGTAATAGTCTTCCACATGGGAGTGGCAGGTGTGGCTATTGCCACGGACATAGCAAATGTCTTTAGTGCCGCAAGCATCATATTCCTTCTTATACGTGAGGAAGAACCTTACAGACTGAATCTCCGAAGCATAGGCATAAACAAAAATGAGTTGAAGAGCATGCTTATGATTGGCGTTCCGGCTGGACTCCAGGGAATGGTGTTCTCCTTCTCCAACGTACTACTTCAGACAACCATCAACAGCCATGGAGCGGATGCCGTGGCAGGATCGGCAGCAGCAGTAAATTTCGAGTATTACTGTTACTTCATAATTTCTGCATTCAACGGCGCAGCCATCACTTTCATAGCGCAGAACTATGGTGCTGGCAACTATAATCGAGTAAAGCGCATCTACTGGCTATGTCTCGGACTCAGCACCTTGCTAAGCGCAGCATCTGCGCAACTATTCATCTGGCAAAAAACCTTCTTCGTCAGCCTCTTCACCACGGACGCTTCCGTGGCAGAATATGCTTACACACGAATGCTGATAGTGCTGTTATGGCAATTCATAGCATGCAGCTACGAGATTTCGGCATCGGCAATGAGAGGCATGGGTAAGTCGATGCTCCCCACCCTACTTACCATCGTCGGCACTTGTCTGCTACGTGTGGTTTGGGTGTTCGCCGTATGTCCAGTCTGGACATCTTACCAAACCATTATGATAGTTTATCCTATAACATGGATAACCACGGGCATAATGGTCTTTACGGCCTTCCATATTACAGCAAGAAAGAAATTGGCAGGAGCATAATATTCAATAAAAAAAGACAACAATAACAACATTTACAAACACCATTCTGCTTTATTAACGATTGTGTCTATAAATGTTGTTATTGTTGTCTTTTATATATAAAGAACCGTACTACTTACTTAACAGCCTCAACAAGCTCGTCTGCTGTTACAAGCTTCTGTTCGCCTGTGGTCATGTTCTTGAGAGTGAACTTGTTGTCGGCAATCTCCGACTCGCCAGCAAGCACCACGAAGGGGATGTTCTTCGAGTTGGCATAAGCCATCTGCTTCTTCATCTTCGCGCTGTCCGGATAGATTTCGGCACGAATGCCTTCCTCACGACACTTTCCGAGCATCGGCAGGCAATAGTCAGCCTCAGCCTCGCCGAAGTTTATGAAAAGCACCTGAGTGCCGCATGTGGTCTGCTCGGGATAGAGATCAAGGCCGCAGAGTACGTCGTAGATGCGGTCTGCACCAAACGAGATGCCCACTCCGCTAAGTCCAGGCATTCCGAAGATGCCAGTAAGATTGTCATAGCGTCCACCACCAGTAATCGAACCGATGGCATAGTCGAGCGCCTTAACCTCAAAGATGGCTCCCGTGTAATAGTTAAGGCCACGAGCGAGTGTAAGGTCAAGCTCGAGAGTATTGCGGATGCCGCACTTGGCAGCCTTCTCAAGGATGAAGCGTGTCTCCTCCACTCCCTTCATACCTGTCTCTGAAGAAGCAAGCAGATCTGCAATAACCTGAAGCTTCTCCTCGTTGGTGCCGGTCATGGCGATAATCGGCTGGAGCTTCTCCACAGCCTCATCAGAAATGCCGTTGGAACGCAACTCAGCATTTACGCCGTCCAGTCCGATCTTGTCCAGCTTGTCAATAGCCACCGTGATGTCCACAATCTTCTCTGCCTCACCGATAACCTCAGCTATTCCGGTAAGAATCTTGCGGTTATTGATCTTGATTGCCACACGTATTCCGAACTTGGTGAATACCGTGTCCATAATCTGAATGAGCTCCACCTCGTTAAGGAGCGAGTTAGATCCCACTACGTCAGCATCACACTGATAGAACTCACGGTATCTGCCCTTCTGCGGACGGTCTGCACGCCACACGGGCTGAATCTGGAAGCGACGGAAAGGCAGCTGTATCTCCTCTCTATGCTGTACGACATAGCGTGCGAAAGGCACAGTAAGGTCATAACGGAGTCCCTTCTCACAGAGCTTTGAGGCAAGGTGAAGAGAGTCGCGCTGAAGCAGCTGCTCGTCGTCTATCTTTGAGAGATAGTCGCCGGAATTGAGAATCTTAAACAACAGTTTGTCGCCCTCTTCACCATACTTGCCCAAGAGGGTCTGCAGAGTTTCCATGGCAGGAGTCTCGATCTGCTGGAATCCGTACAGAGCGTATACGCCACGTATGGTGTCGAAGATGTAGTTACGCTTCGCCATCTCCTCAGGAGAGAAGTCGCGCGTACCTTTGGGTATGCTTGTTTTTGCCATATAATGTCTTAGATGTTACTTGCGTACGATTGTCTGCTCGCGGTCCGGACCGATTGAGACAATGCGTATAGGAGTCTCGAGATATTCCTCAAGGAAGTCGATGTAAGCCTTGAACTCTGCGGGGAACTGGTCCTCAGATGTGAATGATGTCATATCCACGTTCCATCCCTTAAACTCCTTGTAGATAGGCTCTACGCCCTCCAGCTCGTAAGGAAGGTCTGTGGTCTGCGTTCCGTCCTGCAGCTTGTAAGCCACGCATGCCTTGATGGTGGGGAATGTGTCGAGCACGTCGCTCTTCATCATGATAAGCTCTGTAACGCCATTAATCATGATAGAGTACTTGAGCTGTACGAGGTCGCACCATCCGCATCTGCGCTCACGTCCTGTCACAGCGCCATACTCGTGACCGAGGTCGCGAATTTTGTTGCCAGTAGCGTCGAAGAGCTCTGTGGGGAAAGGACCAGCACCCACGCGTGTGCAGTATGCCTTCATGATACCGTAGACGTTGCCGATGCGGTTAGGACCGACGCCGAGACCGATGCAAGCGCCTGCGCAGATTGTGTTGGAAGAAGTGACGAAGGGATATGAGCCGAAGTCTACATCGAGCATTGTGCCCTGTGCTCCCTCGCAAAGAACGTCCTTGCCAGAACGGAGAATCTTGTTGATCTCATGCTCGCTGTCTACGATGTGGAACTGCTTGATATACTCAATGCCTTCCATCCATGCCTTCTCCACCTCTGTGATGTCGAAGTCTGTATAGCCGAGGGCTGCAATCTGCTTGAGGTGTGCTGCCTTGTGTGCCTCATACTTCTCCTGGAAGTTCTCGAGGATGTCGCCCACACGCAGACCGGTACGGCTTACCTTGTCTGTATAAGTAGGGCCGATGCCCTTACCAGTGGTGCCCACCTTGTTCTTTCCCTTTGAAGCCTCGATGGCTGCATCAAGCACGCGATGTGTAGGCATGATAAGATGTGCCTTCTTTGAGATGTGGAGGCGCTCCTTGAGGTCGTGACCGCTCTTCTCCAAATCCTTTGCCTCTGCCATGAAGAGGTCCGGAGCGAGAACCACGCCGTTACCTATAATGTTGACCTTACCACCCTGGAAAATGCCAGAGGGGATGCTGCGCAACACGTACTTCTGGCCTTCGAACTCCAAGGTATGTCCTGCGTTAGGACCTCCCTGAAAACGAGCAATTACATCATACTTCGGAGTAAGGACGTCTACGACCTTTCCCTTTCCCTCATCGCCCCATTGGAGACCGAGGAGGACATCTACTTTTCCTTTATTCATAAAAAATCAAATGTTTTGATTCGGTTATTTTTTGTTTTCGTTCTTTATTGCCACCCGCTTACGCTTTTCCTTCAGCTGGCAGGCTGAGCACACTCCGTAAATGTAGAGCGCATAGCGGTCTTTACGGAAGCGGCGCATCTTGGCGTCCTGCAGGAGGTCTGAAATGCCTGGTATGTCCACGTCTATGGCCTTGCCGCATACAGTGCAGATCTGGTGGCAATGGCTCTCGTTCTTATAGCACGCCTCATAACGGGTGCCGTTCTGAAAGCGGTGGCGTATGAGAAGACGCAGCTCGACGAAGAGACGAAGCGAATTGAATAGCGTGCCACGGCTTACATGAAAATTGCGCTGCGCCAGCTTCTCCACCAAGTCTTCCGTTCTGAAGAATCCTCCAAGGCTGTATGCGGCGTCAAGCACAGCAAAACGCTCGGGTGTCTTCCGGCAATGGTTGGTTTCGATGTAATCAGTCAGTACTGACCGAACCACTTCCTTGACGTCATCTTTCATTTAAATGCAAAGTTACATTATTTTAAGAAAGTATCCAAATAGATAGCCTAAAAAGCATCCAAACCGAACTCTTTCAGCAGTCTGGCTGTATGTTCGGCATAGGGGCTGTCGCTTCCCGTGATATAGTCCAGGCAGTTGACCATGGCATGAACCACGTGTCGGTCTGCCTGACGGAAGTCGGCTTCTGCACTTCCGAGCAAGGCTGCATAAGCTTCTGCATCGAGCGGCTTACGCTGCTTGAGCAAGCGTGTGGCGAGATGGTAAGCGCAGATATGGAGACACTTATTGTCGGCATCGAGAAGAGGCTTCACCAAGCGGTCGGCTCCCTCAATATGCTGGAAAAGATTGAACGCAAGAAACTCCGCCAACTCAATGGAGTCGACGGATGCGGACCATTCTACAGCCTTCTCCACGGTCATCTCTTCCGCAGGACAGAGAAGTGTGGCAAGCATGCGACATTCCCTTATCTTCTCCGCCCACAGCATGTCAGCCAGCTCCATGTCCTTGTCGTAGGAAGAGGCTATGCGTCGGAGGTCGGGTTGGGATATTCCCCAATTTATTTTATAGTCGAGACCCTTCTCACGCATTGACTGCGACGTCACTCCGTTCATGAACAGACGGAACGACCTCTTGATGGCCTTCAGCTTTTCGTTATTATCCATTTTATGGTCTTTGTTGCTGTTTTAGAGATAACCGTACTCAGAGGAATATCTGAGCATCTGGTGTTCATATGTTTCTGAATAGTCGAGACGGACATCCGTTATGGTGCCGTCGGCTGACTGTTCGAGGGTCATGTGCGGATTGAGGAATCCCTTGTATGGAGCTATTCCCAACTTGGCATAGCGCTCCTGCATCTCTTCGTGGAGAACAGAATCGACGTGTATGGCATATTGCTCCACCATGCTACGTGCCCCGTCGAAGTCGCCCTCGCTCTTTATGCGCTGTATTTCGGCAAGAAGAGTGGCGAAAGCCTGACGAAGGAGTTCGTAATCATTCACCTGGAGATATGTCTTGCCATCCCTTTGGGTCAACGAAAGAGCCGAGGGATAGTTGGCGAGAGTCCATCTTGCCACCAGCGCACGGTTGCGCATATGTGCCTCCTCTATTTCATGTCCGGGCTTGATGCGCGTCAGCTGAGTCATCAGACCGTTCATAAGATAGGTGTAGTATTGCGAACGATAAGCATCGGCGTCAGGCACAAGACCTAATTCCACGAGTTTGGCGTCTGCGATATAATAAAGTCCGAAGAGGTCGGCACGGGCTTCCTCTATGGTGCTGCCATAGGCTCCAAGGGCGTCAGCTGACACTCCAGGGAGCAGTTGTCCCGATCCATGACCGAGACACTCATGGAGGTCGGTATGGAGATCGTCGCAAAGGTCGCCGTACTTCAGAATGAGAGCACGTGTGGCGTCGTCGATTACGTATTCGTCAAGGAAGCCGTTGCCACGTGCCGCCTGATTGTAAGCGTGCGTAAGATTGCCGATAGTAATGCTCTTCGATCCGTGGCTTGCCCTTATCCAGTCAGCATTAGGAAGATTTATGCCAATGGCAGTGGAGGGATATTCGTCGCCACCAAGCATGGCTGAGCAGACCACATTAGCAGTAACGCCCACCACCTTGGTCTTGCGGAAGCGCGGGTCAACGGGCGAATGGTCTTCAAACCATTGTGCGTTCTGGCTGATGGTCTGGGTGCGGCGTGTGGCTACAAGGTCCTTGTACGTGACGATGCCTTCCCACGAAGCCTTGATGCCAAGCGGGTCGCCATACACCTCGATGAAGCCGTTGATGAAGTCGATGCGGCCTTCCTGCTCCTTGAGCCACTCTATGGAATACTGGTCGAAGACGTGGAGGTCGCCGGTACGATAATAACTGATGAGCAGATTTATGATTTTTGTCTGCTGCGGGTTTTCAGCCACTTCTGCTGCCTTCTCCAGCCAATTGACGATGTGCTTGATGGCATGTCCGTAAAGTCCGCCTTCTTTCCATACGTCCTCGTGGATGGTGCCGTCGGCATGCTTTCGCAAGGTGGAATTTAGTCCATAGGAAATCGGAGTCAGGTCCTCTGGATTGCGCATAGAAGCATAGAAATCCTCCACCTCCTTCTGCGAGAGATCTTCATAATAGTTGCATGCAGAAGTCTTGACAAGGTCGTCGCCGTCCTTCTGATTTACGCGCTTTGCCTGTACGGAAGGATTGAAGATTACGGGGCACAGCACATCCAAGAGGCTGTCCACGGTCTGTCCTTCGGCAAGCGGCAGCTTGTCGGCTCCGACCTGACGTACGGCTTCGATGAAGAATGGCTCGGAGAAATCGGGGACAAACTTCTCGCATCCATAATGATGATGAATGCCGTTGGAGAACCACACGCGCTTCAGATAGACCGTCATAGATTGGAAATCGTGCGACGTGCGGTCGCCCATGAAGTTCTCATACACAGCCTCCAAGGTCTTCCTGATAAGAAGATTGTGACGACCGAACTGGTCGGTTACGATGTCACGACCGCATAATGTGGCCTTGGCAAGATAATATATATATAGTTTCTGCTTTAATGTCAGATCTTCGAAACCGTCAAGACGATAGCGTAGCATCTGAATGTCAGCAAAACGCTCATCTGTGAATTTAAATGTTTCTGCCATTATTTTTAAGGTTGAATATAATTGGCCTGATACTGCCGCGGCGTCACTCCCGTGGAGAGTTGGAACGCGCGGTAGAACGACTGTCTGTTAGCAAATCCCACCATATCCGATATTTCGTCCATACGCAAGCCAGCATAGCGCTTGTCCGCAAGCAGAGCCATTGCCTCTTCTATGCGCAGACGATTGACAAACTGCGAATAGTTGAGATGATAGCGCACATTTAGTACGATGGAAACATACCTTGTGTTCGTATGCAAAGCCTCAGCCAGTTTCTTGGCCGTGAAATGTCGGTCGCGGTATTTTTTCTCCACTACCATCAGCTGCAGGAGTTGTTCTTTCAGCTTATCGAAAGTTTCGCTCGAAATCTTGGTAAGATATGCTGGTGCCTTTTTTTCATTAGAATCTTTTTCCATATTGCCTTACTACCGAACACGATTAAAGATTTTCACACTCTGACAACCATAATGTACTCATTGCGTCTGACGGCATACGCCAGTCGCCTCTCGGACTGAGATTAACGCTTCCCACCTTCGGTCCGTCAGGCAAGCAGGAACGCTTGAACTGCTGATTGAAGAAACGGCGGAGGAACACCTTCAGCCAATGCTTTATCACATCGTCCGGATATTGTGCCTCGTCAAAAGCATGGCGTGCAAGCATATAAAGCTTGCCGGGCTTAAAACCGTAACTCATGAAGTGATAGATGAAGAAGTCGTGTAACTCGTATGGTCCCACGAGGTCTTCTGTCTTCTGCTTGATGTCGCCGTTCTCGTCTGCGGGAATTAGCTCGGGGCTGATGGGCGTGTCGATGATGTCAAGCAAGGTTTCGCGCGACTTGTCGTCCACTAAGTTTTCTGCCACATAAGCCACAAGATGACGGATGAAGGTCTTGGGCAGACCGGCATTGACACCATACATAGACATATGGTCACCATTGTACGTGGCCCATCCCAATGCAAGCTCGCTAAGGTCGCCAGTACCGACCACAAGTCCTCCAAGCTGATTGCTGAGGTCCATGAGTATCTGAGTGCGCTCACGAGCCTGACCGTTCTCGTATGTCACGTCATGTACGTTGATGTCATGATCGATGTCGAGGAAATGCTGCTCCACACTCTTACAGATGCTTATCTCGCGTATGGTGATGCCAAGGCTCTGCATAAGCGATATGGCATTATTATAGGTACGGTCTGTGGTGCCGAATCCGGGCATCGTGACGCCTACTATTCCCTTACGGTCGTAGCCAAGCTTGTCGAAGGTCATGGCACATACGAGGAGGGCAAGAGTGGAATCAAGTCCGCCGCTTATGCCAAGGACCACAGTCTTGCTGTGGGTATGGACGAGACGCTTTGCCAGACCGCTCACCTGGATGGAGAATATCTCGTCGCATGCCTCGTGCATCATATCTGAACTCGGAACGAAGGGCAGAGGATTGATGTGGCGCAGAAGAGTGAATGGACGCTGCTCGATGGGTTCGGCTTGAGTGACTACAGACTTGACACCACGCTGTGCGTGCTGGTATGTAGTGTTCTTACGGCGCATAGTGCGGAGCTTCTCCACGTCAATCTGGCTTACTACCAGCTGCTCGTCCAAAGAGAATCGTTCCGACTCGGCTATGAGCTTTCCTTTCTCATATATATAGGCGTTTCCTCCGTAAACCAAGTCCTGCGTGCTCTCGCCGAATCCGCAAGAGCTGTAAACGTAGCCTGAAACAAGGCGAGCGCTCTGCTGAGCGAGGAGGCGCTTCAGGTAAGCGTTCTTGCCCAACATCTCGTCCGTAGCGGAGAGATTGAAGATGATGTCTGCTCCGGCAAGGGCAAGACTGTTGGATGGTGGTACGGGCGACCATACATCCTCGCAAAGCTCGATGCCGAACTTCACGCCGTCGTTGGTTTGGAAGATGTGGTTTCCGGGAAGGACTGTCACCTTATTGCCTGCGTAACGTATTTCTACTGGCTCTGTCATGTCATCGCCAGAGACAAACCAGCGCTGCTCATAGAACTCGGAATAGTTGGGCAGGAATCGCTTGGGAACAATGCCAAGGACAGTACCATGCTGACATACTACGGCACAATTATAGAGTCCGGTACCGATACATACAGGTACGCCGATGATGGTAATGACATCCAACTTACGCGACACGTCAAGCAGATGAAGGACTGCATTCTCTGCTCCTTCCACAAGACTCTGCTGAGCGAAGAGATCCTGGCATGTGTAACCCGTAACAGAAAGTTCGGGGAACACCATTATCTCCACACCCTTTTCGTCAGCCTGAGCTACAAGTTTCTCTATTTGCTCGATATTGTAATCTACGTCAGCAACCCTTACAGAAGGAATTGCCGAGGCAACCGTGATGAAACCGTAATTCATAAAAATCAGTTTTGCTTTTAGGTATTATATTTTGTTGATAGATACAATGTTAACGTATTGTCACCTGGGTGGCTCCATAACCATACTCCTGGAACGAAGCATCCTGATAACGATAGTTCTTGTAACGATAACGCAGCTCGTTCACCAAGGCATGACGGAGCACGCCTTCTCCCTTACCGTGGATGAAGACGATACGCTTGCCTTTGTTGGCCTTGTTTTCCTCAAGGACACGACGGAAATAATCCAGCTGATAGTTGAGGATGTCCGCATTGCCCATGCCTGCTGTGGTCTCGAGCAGTTCTTCTGCATGAAGGTCGACAACCAGCAGATCATCGTTGGAACTCTTGGATGCCTTGGCATGTGACGAAGTATTGAGCGACTCCAGTCCCTTCAGTTTCTTATACGACACTTGGCTTGCCAATGTTCCCTGCTTCTTCTTACCTGCTTCTTCCTCTTCCTCGGTATAGACGAGCTTGTCTGCATCGATGGGCTTGAGCTGAGCCACCTCATCGTCCTTCACAATCTGATAGAGCAAAGCTGGTGACTCGAAGAACTCATTGTTCTGGAACGTGTGGAGCTTGAAGAACTTCACCTTGTCCACCTTGAACAGCACGTCGCATACAGGACGAGCCACAAAGGTCTTGTCGCGCTTAAAGGAAAGCATCTGCAAGCGGATGCGGCTTATCTCGTTAAGCTGGTCGAGTGAGAATGTCTCGAGATAGAGCTTCGTGTTAGGCTCGAGTTCGCCTTCTGCTCTCAAGGTATATTCGGCGCCTTCCATACTCATATAGAGGAAGCGTACGTAATAATTACTGTCGTTTACAAGATAGCAGTCGAAGTCGGTCTTCGTAAAGTTCTTGACATCTTTGGGCACGAATGCGTAATGCACGTTGAGCTTGTTGCCACCCTTGCGCTCCTGAACGGGAGCCTTGTATGTAACCTCACGGTCGGCAGCATCATATTCTTCCTCATAGGCTTCTGCCTCCTCATCATAAGCATTCATCTTAGCCTTTACGGACATAGAGAACGAGTCGGGGTCAGCATTTGCATCCTCAGCTTCTGCCCCACCCTTCTTAGCCACTACCTTGGATGACGAATATTCGTCGCCTGTACTGGTAACTACAAGGTCTGATATGGGGGTAGGAATCTGAAAGCCGTCCTCATCCTCCACAAGGGCAATGTCCTTACCCTTAAATCCTGCTATTATGCCTCCTCCAATCTCACTAAGAAACTGGACTTTATCTCCTATCTTCATTTTTCTTACGTTTCGTTATGTTATTTGTTTGTTTAGCCGCCATCTCCTTGACGTTACGGTATCAGCAGAGAGCTGTCACCATAGCTCAGGAAACGGAAATCGTGTGCCAGAGCATAATCATAAATCTTGCGCCAATCACCATGTACGAATGCACTTACGAGAAGCAGCAAGGTGCTCTGCGGCTGATGGAAATTGGTTACCAGCATCTTCACAATATTATACTCATAACCTGGAGCTATGATTATCTGAGTACTGGCATGCAAAGCGCTCAACCCGTGCTTGTCAAGATACGCCAATATGTTCTCTATTGCCTTGATGGTCGTAATGGGCTTGGCTACGGCATTCTCGTAAGGCTCCCATTGGCATACGTGGAGTTCTTCCTCGGAAAGGTCAAGAGTTTTTTCCAACTTCACACCTATATAATATAGGCTCTCAAGTGTGCGCACGCTTGTGGTGCCTACGGCTATTGCCTTAGCTTCATGACGGATAAGCTTTTCGAGGGTCTGGCGATGAACACAAATATACTCAGTATGCATCTCATGATCCTGTATTTCCTCAGACTTGACGGGCTTGAAAGTTCCAGCGCCAACATGGAGCGTCAACTCTTCACGGTCTATTCCATGACGGTCGATGTCGGCAAGTACCTCCGGCGTGAAATGAAGACCGGCTGTCGGAGCTGCTACCGAACCCTTTACCTTTGAGTAGACAGTCTGGTATGTGGTCTTGTCGCTTTCCTGCGTCTCACGGTTAAGGTAAGGCGGGATGGGGAGTTCGCCGACTGCATCAAGCAATTCTGCCCACGATACATCAGAAGCGTCCCATGAGAAGTCTACACGATAACTCTTATGTACGTCTTCCTTACGCTCAGCTACAAGAGTAACCTCTTTGCCCTTCACGTCGAAAGTGCGCTTCAAAGTTCCTTCCTTCCACTTCTTCAGATTGCCAATCATGCAGAGCCATGAGCAATGACCAGTGGTCTGGAACATCTGCTCATAATCAGCTGGCATATACGGTTCGAGAAGGAATACCTCTATCAAGGCTCCTGTCTCCTTACGGAAATGAAGGCGTGCCTGAATCACCTTGGTATTATTGAATACCATAAGAGCGCCCTTAGGAAGATATTGCGCTATATTGTGAAAAACGTCCTCCGTCACTTCTCCATGACGATAGAGCAGCAACTTGCTATTGTCACGCTTTGCAAGCGGAAACTTAGCTATGCGCTCGTCAGGAAGATTATAGTTAAAATCCTTTATTTGTATGTGTTTTGTATCCATTTTCTTTAGTAAATAATAACAGCACGTATAATAGTATATATAATTGTAAGGAAGAATACCAGCTCCACTATGTCGACATCGTCCAAGCTGTAGCCCGTGGATGTGTATTGAGTTGACACATAGTTGTTGACGGACGAAAGACGCTCGTAAAGTAACGTGTAAAGCCAATAGACGAGAAAGCCTACCGCTGTTCCCCATGCCAGTCCTGTAAGGACATCAAAGGGATAATGCAGTCCGAGGTAAATTCTCGTATATCCATTTACGAGCGACCATACCACCAACGTCGTACCCAGCACCTTGCTACGCACAAGAAGGCAGAAAAATACTGCTATGGAGATGGTATTAGCTGCATGTGCCGAGAAGAAGCTATAGTCCATGCTCCTCAATCCAGAAACGAAATGTACCATTTCGCTTATCTGAGGCTCATTGCAAGGACGGGGTCTTGCCACCAAAGGCTTAACAATAATGTCTGCCGTGACATCTGCCAACAACACACAAGCTGCGGAGCATCCTATTATCAAGAGTATCTGCGCCACTGACTCGTTGTTTTTTATGACTAGATAAAGAAGCGCCACGTAAAGTGGAACCCACGTCAAGCCATGGGTAAGACATGCCATCCACCCATCAAGGAACACCGAATCGCTACCATTGAGGAACAACAGCAATTCGCGGTCTAAATCAATTATGGTCTGAGAGTCTATCAATTTACTTATATATTATTAAGTATTCTATTCCTTTATAAATAACTAAATAATCTCCAAAGAGTTGCGCTTTAGCCAACCCTCTTTACCGTCGTCGAGCTTTACAGAGTACCAGTCGGACATAGTGCGGTCTACAATCTGGACTGCAGTTCCTTCATGCACTACGACAGCATCTGCGCTACTGTCTGACGGGGTCAGCTTCACACTTGCCGACGGAGCCACTACCACTGCTCTATCACGAGCATCGAAGTTATGCTTCTGCTGCCATGCGAACAATGTGGAGAAGACAAAGACAAAGACTGACAGCAAGGCTACGTAAAAGCCAAGCTTGCGCATCCACTCGTCACGGCCAAGCAAGAAAAGCATAGCCATACCGAGACATGCGAAGAAAGCTACGATTGACAAGCGTGCCCAAGCGTCCATGTCCATAAGATTCTGAAGCATCGTATATCCAGCAGAGAAGAAGTTCTTCTCCTGACATTCTATCTTGTCGATGGTCTTCTCACGAACAAACTCCAGATTGAAGGTTACGTCGCGGTCAGACGGCGAAAGACGATGTGCCTTCTCGTAAGCGATAATCGACTTGGTGATGTTTCCAAGACGATAATAGCAGTTGCCCAAGTTATAATACAACTCTACGCTCTCGCCCACTTTCAGCAAGTCAGAATAATCCTTTGAAGCCTGCAGATAATTGCCCTTGGCATATTCCTTATCTGCATCAACCTTGGTAATTGCAACCTTAGCAGGAGCAGCTGTTGCAGTAGTCGCAGCAAAGAGAAGCGTGATGAGAGCAAGGAGCACAGGCGCTGCCACCTTTTTCTTAGCTGTCTTTATAGTATTCTCAATGTCCATTATTGCAATCATAGCAGATTCGTATGTCTTGTTCATGTTACCGGCAGGGTCGCCTGGCGAATAACGCTCAAACTCGCATTCATCCAAAGCATGCACGAATTTTTCTGTTGTCTCCTTCTGCACGTTTCGTGCTTCGAAAGCCTCAACCACATTTTCGCGAGAAAGACTCTCCACTGGCATATTCATACGGTCACCCACGTAGCCCCACAAAGCACGGAGCACTTCATCATAGAACTCGCCTGAACGGCCTGCCTTCATAAGACGGTAAGCTGTCTTAAGGCGCTTGGTTGCCACCTTTGTGGCACGCTTCTGCTTAGACGCCACGATATTGGCGCTGTCAAGAGCACGCTTGCGGAACACAACAAGAACGGCAACGAACACTACGAACGGGAGAATCAGCCAAAGCCAGTAACTACCGCTTCCCACAAACGAGGTGTAAACGCCGACCACGTCTTCGTCACTCGTCTTTATCGGCTTAATATCCTTCGGCTGATCAGAGAAATCGTCCACGGTGGTCTTATTACCGTCACCCTTCTCAATCTTCACCTGCAAGGGCTGGGTCTTTATTGTCTTGTAGCTATTAGTAGATGTATCGTAGTAAGTAAGCGATACGGCTGGAATGGTATAGTCGCCTCGGTTGCGGGGCACGACAAGATAGTCGTAAATCATATTACCCTCTATACCGTTGGCTGTAAGCTTGGTCTTGTCAGACACCTTCGGGTCATAACGGTCGAAGTCTTTCGGGAAATCAACCACCGGCTGCTTGATAAGCTTAAGATTGCCGATTCCGCCTACTACCACACGGAGAGTAAGAGGCTCACCTTCCTTGACCGTCTTATGATTGAGCTGGGCAGAGATTGTGAAGTGTCCCACTCCACCTGAGAAATCGACAGGACGTTTTGGAAGCGGATCCACCTGGATGTCTATTCCAGGAGCCACAATATTGCGCTTCACCTCTACATAACCCGAACCACCATTAAAGAATGCTTCAAACGGGTCAACAGAATTGTTTCGCTGCACCACGATTCCCTTGAATGTAATGCTTGGTATGGACAGCTTGCCGGTCATCTGCGGGAACATTACATACTGGCTCCATGTTACGCAACGATAATTCTTGCCGTTAACTTTCTCAAGATGGAAACTCTTCTGCTGAGGAAGCGGCACTTCCTGCGTATGGAATCCCTTCAAGTCAGGCATTTTGCCGTCCAAAGAAGTAAGGTCTACAAGAGTATAAACCTTATACGTAAGGAGTACTGGTTCCTGCTCACAAACACGACGTTTGCTGGCGCTAACCTTCACAAAGAGATCATTAGCACTAATCTTGCCTGAAGAACTCATCCTTGGCTCGGCATCTTCGTGCATCTGCGGAGCACCATTGCCATGACGAGAGCCCGCTCCGACTTTGATGGTTACATGATGCGAAGCTATTGTCTTTCCTCCGACACGTGCCTTAGCTCCTGAGACAGTATATGTTCCTGGCTTATCGGCATATAATGTGTATGTGAATGTTATGGAAGACGAACGGCTGGTATGGCCGTTCACAATCTGATAGCTCGACTGCTGCGATGTGTACGGACCTGCTATAACCTCAAGACCGGAAGGAATAGATCCAGCCCTGAAGTCATCCACGTCGTCCGTATTGATGGTAAACGACAGTCTGAAGTTTTCTCCCGCAGACACCTTGGAAGGTGCCGACACAGAGATAACCTGCGCATTGACGGTCAATACGCACACCATTACAAAGAGAAGCAATATATATGCCTTTTTCATTCTATTCTTTATTCACGTTTACAGCACAAATGCCTAATATGTTATTGATTTCTTTCGTTTACCAGTTCTTGTCCAGCTTCTTGCTCTTCTGACGCCTCATGGCTTCCTTTATGCGGCGCTGCGTCTGTTGCTCGTTCTGCATGGCAGCATTAAGCAGTTGTTCGGCATTGTCCTTACTCATACGCTCCTGGCTATTCTGCTTCTGCTGGTCATTCTTATTCTGGTTCTGATCCTTCTTGTTGTCCTCTTTCTTCTTTTCCTTGTCTTTGTTTTGTTGATTCTTCTTATTCTGATTCTTATTCTTGTTTTGATTTTTCTTCTCCAACCTCTTACACAAAGCAAGGTTATATCGCGTTTCGTCATCCGAAGGATTGTTTCGCAGACTTTCCTTATACGCCTTTATGGCATCGCCATACAGCTTGTTGCTCTGACATACATATCCGATATTATGATATATCTTTGCCTTTCTCATCCTTGCCTTCTCCACTCTTGCAGCCTTCTCAAACTGCTGAACGGCAGCCGAGTCTTTCTTCTGCATCATAAGCGCACAGCCAAGGTTGTAGAGGGCTTGAGGATTCTCAGGATTTACAGAGAGCGACTTTCTGTACTCAGCCTCAGCCTTCACAAAGTTCTGCTGGTGGAAATGTCTGTTTCCATAGCGTATATATTGGCGGTCTGCCTGCGCCAAGGACATTAGCGATGTCATGGCAAACAACACCAGGAATAATAATCTGTTCATCTTCGGTTGTATTCTTATTTTATATTCTCCTCTTTCTAAAGAGACGCACATTTCTCCATCGTGGATTCTTCACCTCAAGGATGCATGCATCCAAAACCAAGAACAATAAAGCCAAGAGGGCGAAAATCTGGAATTGCTCGGCGTAATTGCTGTATGTAGCGCCACCTGTTTCTCCCTTCTGAAGCTTTGATAATTCTGAGTTGAGCTTTTCCTGAGCGTCGTTTGAATTGTCAACATGTATGTATGTTCCGCTTCCTGCTTTTGCCACTGCACGACACATTTCCTCGTTAAGGGCAGACATTACCACCTGACCGTTGTTGTCCTTCAGGTATTCTCCTCCACCCACAGGTATGGGAGCACCCTTAGGATCACCGACACCAAGGATAAAGACATTTATGCCTTTCTTGGCTGCGGCTTTTGCAGCCTCTTCCGCACCACCTTCATGATCTTCGCCATCGGTTATGAGGATTATGGCTCTTCCAACTTTCTGCTGTTGCGTGAAACTGCTTGCCGAAAGATTGATGGCACGAGCGATGTCGGTACCTTGAGTGGCGATAAGTGAAGGGTCAAGATTTTGTAAGAACATCTTGGCTGACACATAATCATTTGTTATCGGAAGCTGTACAAAGGCATCACCGGCAAATACCACAATGCCTATCTTGTCATCCGTGAAATGGTCAACCAGATTCTCAACAAGCATCTTGCTCTTATCCAATCGCGAAGGCACAACGTCTTGCGCCAACATTGAGTTACTGATATCTATGGCTATAATGGTCTCGATGCCCTGTCGCTTGTCATCAGCCACCTTTGCTCCCATCTGCGGACGAGCAAGGACAACTATGATAAGCGCCACCACTGCCATTAAAATCCAGAACTTACATGCCAGTCGAGCCGATGAGGCGTCTGGCATGAGGCTCTTCAACAATTCCTTGTCTCCTATCTTACGCAGCTTGCGATGTCGGCGCCACAGGCCATAATACCTCAATACCACGAGACATGGTACGAGGCACAATAGCCAAAGATAAGAAGGGTCTTCAAACTTAAACATGTTTAAACTATTCCTTTAAGGTATTCTACGTAACACAGTCACTCTGAGTAAGATTTCAGAGAGAAGAAGAACGAAAGCCGCTAATGCGAACGGCATATATGCCTCATAACGCTTTGAAAAACGCTTTACGTCCATCTTTGTTTTCTCTAACTGGTCGATGTCTTTATAAATCTGCGAAAGCTCACGGTTGTTGGTGGCGCGGTAAGCGCTACCGTCTGTAGTCGCAGCAATATCAGCCAAAGTCTTGGTATCGATTTCCACGGGCATATTGACATACTGTACGCCACCCGCAACTGGTACTGGATAAGGTGCCACCTTGTTGGTACCGACAGCAATCGTATACACTCTTATACCCATGCTCTTGGCTATCTCCGCACTTGTCATCGGCGAGATGTCGCCCATGTTATTGCTACCATCAGTAAGAAGGATTATCACCTTACTCTTAGCCTTCGAACTCTTCAGTCGCGAAACTGCATTGGCAAGTCCCATACCTATGGCAGTACCGTCGGAAATGATGCCACGCGCAGCAATATCCGTACGCACTGATCCCAACAAGCTCAAGAGCGAGGCATGGTCGGTAGTCATAGGACATTGCGTGAACGACTCTCCGGCAAATATGGTCAGACCTATGTTGTCATTGGGACGTCCGGCAATAAACTCAGCAGCGACACTCTTCGCTGCCTCCAGACGGTTGGGCTTTAGGTCCTCAGCCAACATTGAAGTCGATACGTCCATAGCCATCATTATGTCTATGCCCTCCACCGACTTGTTGTCCCAAGCGTTATGGGTTTGCGGACGTGCCAACACGCATACCAATGCCACAAAGCAAAGGCATCGCAACACTATCGGCAAATGCACAATCCTTTGACGCCAGCTCTTCGGTGCAAAGCGGTAAGCCTCTGTGCTCGAAACACGCATGGTTGGTTCGCTCTTCTTACGGAAAAGCAGAAACCAGACAACGTAGGGCACAAGCAGCAAGAGAAGTGCGAAATATTCTTTATTAGCAAATTCCATTATTTCCTTTTTCTTACATATCCATATTCTTATGCATCATCCTGCTAAAGTGTAAGCAGGTATACATGATAAGCAATATATATCACGAGAACTGTTGCCAAAATCGCACAACACCATATTAATGTCTTGATGGTTATGCGGTTCTTTCGTGTCTTGATGTCATCGTCGCTCAGCTTCGGCACGATGCGCTCCTCCTGCGGTTGTTCGTCATGCTTGGTCTGGTCGATGTATTGTATGGCATTCACAAGGTTCATATCCTTCTCACCCAAGAGCGATGAATACTTGGCAAACTTCACGAGGTCTGCGGTAGCAAAAAGCTCACGCAATTCGTCTATCATCGTATTGTCACCAGCCGTCTTCAACTGTTCGATTATCTCCGAGCTGGTCATCTCCATGGCATTGAATCCGAAGCGTTCTCTGATATACTTTCTCAACGTTTCGGTCAAGTGTGTATAATACAGCTTCTGCTCCTCTGCCGTATTGAAGCTCTCACTCTTGAGGCGTGTCATCTCATTAAGGGCTTTCTGATGTGCAGGTATCTTCTTCACCACACGTACTCTCACCACGATGGGCTTGTTCTGCTTAAGACGCAGAATAAGATAAGCGAGGAAGGCTGACACAAGCATCACCAATACTCCAAGCCAGTAGAGCGGACTCCATTCTGACCACATGAAAGGGTTGTCCTGTACATCCTTAGGAGGAAAGAACTTTTCGGGATGAAGCGTGTCCACCTCACATTCCAGCACCTTAAGCGCCAGCTGATTGGAAGCATACACCTTGCCGTCCACCTTTACCTTCATACCCGGAATGGCATACAGTTTTCCGTCGAAGCTTGTAAGAGTGAATGTCTTGCTGACAGTAAGCTGGTCGTCTGACTCAGATCGATTCTCAGGACTTGTCTCCACTACTTCCACTCCAGGCACCATCTGCTGGGCACGCTTAAAACGCGGGAAGGTAACATTGGCTCCCTTGCGTGCCGTAACCTCTACCGTCAGGTGAGCCTGCTGTCCTATAAGGATTGACACAGAGTCAATCTTCGACACCACACTTGCCTGTTGTGCAGCGGCAGCAACAAAGGAGAATACCAATATGTATGATAATAATAGTAAGCGTCTCATTACATCATGCGTTTTGTCAGTTTCTTGAGGCGAAGAGATGCATCATCGCCTTAACATAATCATCGTCAGTTGCCACAGACACCCAATCGACATTGGCTCGCGACAACGTGTCTTTCAGCATCTGCTGTCGCTCTATCCAATAACGGGCATGCGCTGCTCTCACTTTCTTACTGCTCGTATCGACATACATCTCATGACCCGACTCAGCGTCAACCACCTTAACCAATCCGACATCCGGAAGAGCTTTCGCCCACTTGTCATACACTTGTATGGCCATAACGTCGTGCTTGTTATTGGCTATCTGCATCTGCTTGAAGAAGTCATGTCTGTCATAGAAGTCGCTCAGCACGAACGCCGTCGTGCGGCGCTTCATCACTCTGGTAAAGAACTCCATAGCTCCTCCGATGTCTGTCTTGCGACTCTCGGGTTTGAAGTCTAACATTTCGCGGATGATATAAAGAATGTGCTTGCGTCCCTTCTTTGGCGGAATATACTTCTCAATACGGTCCGAGAAGAACACCACTCCAATCTTGTCATTATTCTGTATGGCGCTATAAGCGATAGTAGCAGCAATCTCTGTAGCCATTTCTGACTTCATACGGCTACGCGTACCGAAATCCAACGATCCCGATACATCCACAAGGAGCATCACAGTAAGCTCGCGTTCCTCCTCAAAAACCTTCACATAAGGTTTGCGGAATCGCGCCGTAACATTCCAGTCAATGTCACGCACATCGTCGCCGAACTGGTACTCACGCACTTCAGCGAACGCCATTCCTCTTCCCTTGAAAGCGGAATGATACTGACCGGCGAAGATGTTCTGGCTCAGGCCCCTTGTCTTTATCTCTATCTTGCGGACCTTTTTTAATATCTCAGACGTTTCCAATTCTATAACGATTTCTGAATTCTATAACGATTTCTGAATGTAATAGCTTATACAACAGCTATTCGGAGAGTTGTTAGGGCACCTCTACCTTGTTGATAATCTTCGAAACAATCTCCTCGCTGGTGACATTGCTTGCCTCTGCCTCGTATGACAATCCTATACGGTGACGCATAACATCATGGGCCACAGCGCGAACGTCCTCAGGCACCACATATCCGCGACGCTTAATGAAGGCATAAGCGCGGGCTGCCTTAGCAAGGCTGATGCTGGCACGAGGCGAACCTCCGAAAGTAATAAGGTCCTTAAGTTCTCCAAGACCGTACTTCTCAGGATAACGTGATGCGAAGACAATGTCAGCAATATACTGCTCTATCTTCTCGTCGATATACACTTCCTCTACAACGGCACGAGCCTTAAGAATCTCCTCCGCTGTTGTCACAGGCAGAATGTTCTTCTTCTCACCACGCAGATTCTCGCGGATGATAAGCTTCTCCTCCTCCAAAGAAGGATAGCTGATAACCACCTTAAGCATGAAACGGTCTACCTGAGCCTCAGGCAACTGGTAAGTTCCCTCCTGCTCTATCGGGTTCTGCGTAGCCATAACGAGGAACGGGTTGGGCAGACTGAATGTCTCGTCACCAATAGTCACCTGATGCTCCTGCATAGCCTCGAGCAAAGCACTCTGCACCTTAGCAGGGGCACGGTTGATCTCATCTGCAAGTACGAAGTTAGCAAATACCGGTCCCTTCTTCACGTGGAAGTTCTCGTCCTTCTGTGAGTATACAAGCGTACCTATAACGTCAGCCGGCAAGAGGTCTGGAGTAAACTGTATGCGGCTGTAATCGGCGTCAATAAGTTGAGCAAGGGTCTTTATGGCAAGGGTCTTTGCCAATCCCGGCACACCTTCCAAAAGGATGTGACCGTCACTAAGCAAAGATATCAGCAATGACTCTACAAGATGTTTCTGACCGACAATCACCTGGTTCATGCCTGTCACAAGATTGGTTACGAAACTGCTCTGCTGCTCTATGCGAGCATTCAGCTGTCGAATATCAATAGATTCTGACATTTCTTATTCTGTTTATTATATGTTTATATTTCGATGCTAAGAGGCAATCTTCCGCCTCGTTTCGAAGCACAAAATTACTGAATTATTAGCGTAGAGCATAAATCTTGCATCTAAAATATATTAAAATGTCACATGTTTTTACCTATCACAAAGCTTATTCTGCTATTTTAAGGCCAAAATGACGAGTCATCTCTTCATACACACGTTGTACGGGGAATCCCATTACGTTGTAATAGCTACCGCGGATGCCTTCCACACCCACATATCCAATCCATTCCTGAATGCCATAAGCACCTGCCTTATCGAAAGGTTTGTAGCGCTCAACATAATAGTCAATCTCGCTGTCGCGAAGCTGTCTGAACGTCACCTCAGTAGCTACAGAGAAGCTGCGACATTCCGTTGCCGTAGCAAGACATACACCAGTAACGACCTTGTGTGTTCTGCCACTAATAGTACGCAGCATGCGCCTCGCATCTGCAGCATCCTTTGGCTTGCCGAGAATTTCATCGTCCACCACTACAATGGTGTCTGCAGTAATGAGAAGTTCGTCTTCTCCAACCGTATATGCATCATGCTTCTTCACAGCAAGATGCTCTGCCACTTCCTCCTTTGGCATCGAAGCAGGATAACTCTCGTCAATACCGTTTATTACGTTCACACTAAAGTCTACGCCCAACCCTTTCAGAAGTTCCTGACGACGTGGCGAATGACTTGCCAATACTATTTTCATCGTATATTTCTTTTAATTCTTATATGTTCCTATTTTCTCATATTCAGGCATTACCATCCGAATGCCACAGCTTCGTCCATCCACAGACCTTTAGCTCTCATCACCTGTTCTATGATGTCGCGTCCTACGCCATAGCCTCCACAGCGGTCGCTCACATAACGGCTTATGCTCTTTATGTCTGTGCATGCATCCTTCGGACAACAGGCACAACCCACTCTACGCATAAGCTGATAGTCCGGAATGTCATCACCGACATAGATTACTTCCTCGTCCTTCAGTCCGTAGCGCTCCACCAAGTCGTTATAAGCTACCATCTTATCTCTTGCCTTCATATAAATATCGCGGACGCCCAGACCGCTGTAACGCAATCTTACAGCGTTGGTATTACCGCCGGTAATGATCGCTACATGCAATCCCTGACGTACCGCCAGCTGTATGGCATAGCCGTCCTTGATATTCACCGTACGAAGAGGCTCTCCCTCAGAAGAGAGCGTTATGGTTTCCGCCGAAAGCACGCCGTCAACGTCAAAGACCACGGCTCTCACCTTTTTCAAATCATAATCTATCATTTCTATTCTATATTATATTAATGTATAGCATTCATGTATGATGTATATATTCCATTGTGGAATTATAAAATACAAATATACACAAAATATACCATCTATAACATAGATGTATCGATTATTATTTGTACTTTTGCTTAACTCTTAAACCTAACATACATAAACAACAATAAAAAAATCTAAAATGAAACAGTTAAACAATATCAGACAATTCTCTGTTATCCTGTTATTATTATCGTTGTTGCCATTATGCGTACAGGCGCAGACAACGGAATCAAAAGAATACACTATCGTTAATAACGTTGACGATCTTTCGGATGGCGATCATATCATTATTGTGTCACAGAAATATCAAAAAGCAATGATAGGATCCGTATACACAAACAACATAAATGATACACGTCTTAAATCTACGGATGTAATTCTAAATGATAATAAAACAATAGCTAAAACAGATAGCGAATCTGCCATTTTCACGTTAGTAAAAACCAACGGAAAGTTTAACTTTTGTAGCAGTGAAGGAAAATATGTCACTAATGTAGCTACTGGAAAGGATAATAAAAACATAAACCTTAGCGATAAAATATCCGAGACAACAGAAGCAGAAATATCTTTCCAAAATAGTAAGGCTGATATTTTCTTTGAGAAGGACACCCCTAAATACTTATATTTTATAAGTAATTCCCAATTGTATGGAATGAGCGATGAGTCTTCCACCTCAGATATGTATCATGTATATATATATAAATTATCCTCAGAGCAAAAGACAAAGACAAGAATTTCATTTGGAGAAGAAGCCAAGGACACGTACAATATAACCTACGGAACCACTGATTTCGTATTTCCTAAAGCCAACGTGTATGCAGACGACACAACTATGTCAGATGCAAAAATATCATATACAAGTAGCAATACAACCATAGCTACAGTTGACAACGATGGCAATGTAACTATTAACAACAACAATCAATATGGCGAGACAACCATTACCGCAGACTATTTAGGAGATGACAACCATTACGCTTGCAGCGCCTCATACACTATTAAGGTAACAGAAAAAAAGAAGACAACAACCGAACTGTCTTTCGGTGAAGGTATTGATCATCAGACAATCATAGTGAAAGCGAACGAAGAAGACCGATTCGCCGGCGCCAAGGCGGTATTGTCTCCTGTAGAAAACGGAGAAGTCACATACAGTAGTAGTAATGAAAATGTGGCTACCGTAGACAACGAAGGTAAAATACGCTTTTATAATATTGGAGAGACAGTCATATCAGCAAACTATGCCGGTAATGAAACGTATGCAGCAAGCACTACATCCTATAATCTGCAATATATAGGAGAACGTATTGTATTCGCTTCTGAACACAATTCATTTAATAAAATCGGCACATCATTAATAAGATACAAAAGCTGTAATTTCATAGATTCACTTTCTAATTCATATACATGGAACATAGGAGAAGGTCGCTGTACAAAAGAGAACAAGGGCGTATTAGAATTAAGTGCCGCATATAATGCCAAAGCCCCAATATTAAAAGCAGCTAATGGATATAAGCTTATGGTATTATACTATCAAAAAAAAGGAAATACAATGAAATTAACAATAAAAGCAGATGAACATGAAATAGATACCCAATTTAAAGAATACGTTACTAAAAACCAAGATAAAGGAACTGGATACAAAGTAACTGGAGAAATAGATTCATCAACAGCATTCTCTATCACGGCAGAACATAAAGCTTTTATTAGCAGAATACAGATCGACATCAACCCTATATACAACATAACCTTGGAAGAATCTGAGGACAACAGCAAGATTATATCTGCACATAAAGGCCAAACTGTAAACGCTCTCCCTATACGCACATTGGTAGCAGATAAGTGGAACACGTTCTGCATACCCTTCAATATAAACGTAGCTGACGGCAAGCTCTGTGGCATTGAAGCAGAGATCCGCGAATACGACCACATGGAGGGTGACGTGATGATGTTTAAGGAGGCAAAAGAGATTGTTGCTGGGCGCCCATACCTTATCAGACCTAATAAAGATATAAAATTGGGCCAATTCGACAACGTCAGACTAACCGGACCCGAACTTGAGAAAAGCGGAGACGAATCTTTCTACATGATTGGAACATACAGCAACAGAACTTTCAGCGAGGAAGAAAGCAGCAAATACTTGTTCCTTAACGCCAACGCTGAATTCAGACATCCCAAGCCAGGAACAACTATGAAGGGTATGAGAGCATACTTCTACTGCTCGCCGGATGTTCAGGCAAGCCAGATGAGAGTAGGCTTCTCAGAAAACTCTACAGACATCAAGGATATAGAGCAAAGCAACATACAAGCCAACTTACAAAGAATCTATACGATAAACGGCTCATACGTTGGAACAGACAAAGCCGCACTTCCTAAAGGAATTTATATTATTGGCGGAAAGAAATACATAAAGTAATACTAAACTCAAAATCGGTCATTAGCATTTCTCTGCATTTATAAGCAATGAGAAATCCTAATGACCGATTTTTTATTTTGCAAGCCTTGCCATAAACGGGGCTATAATTTCTGCAGATAGCTCAAGATACTTTCTGTCTGTATCGTCAAAAGTGGAGAGTTCTGTACTGTCAATATCAATCTCTCCTACAACAACTCCTTCAGAAAATAAAGGAACTACAATCTCAGATCTTGACAACGACGAACACGCTATATGACCAGGAAACTCTTCCACGTCGTTTACCACAAGACTGCGCCCATCCTTCCATGCCGAGCCGCAAACGCCACGTCCATACTTAATTCTTGTGCATGCAGGAGTGCCCTGAAACGGACCAAGAATAAGTTCATTACCATCAACAATGTAAAAACCAACCCAGAAGTATTCTTTAGGAAAAGCCCCCTTCATCACAGCAGCACAATTAGCCAATACGCTTATAGCATTGTCATCAGCACAAGCAAATGTCCTTATCTGGGCAAGAAGATCACGATATCTTGCTTCTTTATCCATAATTCTTATTTTTTTAGTTAAACAAAAAAAGGTCTTCAAAGTCGTTTGACTCTGAAGACCTAAAGTAAAAAAAGGCAGCCACCTACTCTCCCGCATTGCATTGCAGTACCATCGGCGCAAACGGGT
>ERZ1023873.19-NODE-19-length-91478-cov-73.847117_pt1 | contig 91478 bp, 62 predicted proteins | sample MGYA00380391_ERZ1023873 | MGnify/ENA primary metagenome ERZ1023873 (study PRJEB33179, sample SAMN07449006) | human gut metagenome | biome: Human-gut; feature: Human associated habitat; material: Faeces | host: Homo sapiens | place: India: Bhopal | collected...
GGGTGTGCCAACAAAAGGCATGTGGATAAAGGTTTTTGTCAAAGCCCTGCCTAAAATACTTCTTTTCACCGAAAAATGCCCTTTTTTGAACGATAATAGTCCGTTGTGTTGTCGTTTTATGCTGTAACTTTGCATTTGAAATTAAAAACCTATAACCTTATTAAAAAGAATGCAGAGCAAATTACTCAGATTTTTATTCTTGGCCGTGACTCTGTTCTCGGCAGTAGTAACGTCCGGCGCACGCAACAAGTATCTGTTCGTGTATTTCACCGGCAACGATCCTCATCAGGAGCAGATATCGTATGCAGTCAGCGATGACGGATTCAATTATACTCCGCTGAACGGCGGCAAGCCGGTGGTGTCGTCTGACAGCATCGCTCGTACGGGATGCGTCCGCGACCCGCACATCCTCCGCACGAAGAACGGAGAGTATCTTATGGTGGTGACAGATATGCGGTCTTCACTGGGTTGGGCAAGCAATCGTGGCATCGTGCTCCTAAAGTCGCGCGACCTCATACATTGGCAGCACCATACCGTACACTTCCCTGAGAAGTATGCAGGTAAGAACTTTGCCAACGTCACACGTGTCTGGGCGCCGCAGACCATTTACGACGAGAAGGCTGGCAAGTATATGGTCTACTTCTCGCTCCTCACCAACGACGGCACCATTCCTTACGACCGCGTATATTGGGTTTATGCCAATGCAGACTTCTCTGACCTCGAAGGCGAACCGCAGGTGCTCTTCGACTTCCATGCTCCTGCCATCGACACCGACATCGTGCAGGACAAGGATGGCGAGTATCATCTCTTCTTCAAGACTGAGCAGGAGGGTGCTCACAAGGGCATCCGCCAGTATGTCTTCCGCGACCTTCACGACACGGCTTCATGGACGCTGCTCGACGGTTTCTGCGAGCAGACGAAGGATAATGTGGAGGGTGCCGGTGTGTTCCCGCTCATCGGTGGCGGCTGGTGCCTGATGTATGACTGCTATATGTCTGGTCATTACCAGTTTACGCGTAGCGAAGACCTCCGCACCTTCCGCTGGGTGGCAGACACAAAGACCACCGGAGCCTTCACGCCCCGTCACGGCACCGTCATTCAGATTACGCCGAAGGAGCTGAAAAGGCTGAAAAAAGCGTTTAGGTAAATTGCAGTTTATTTAGTTGAGAGTTGAGAATGGAGAGTTGAGAGTTATGATATGTATGATAGTTAATCATATTGATTATAATATACTTAATAAGGTAATCATAACTCTCAAATTTCAAATCTCAACTCTCAACTTCGTTAGATAAATTCCTGTTTATCGGTGATATTACAAATGAGTTTGCCTTTTCTGCTTGTAAATTCCTCGTTAGGCGTGAATAGTTCTTCTTTTAATTCTTAGTTGGCGATTTTTTTCTTAATTTTGTTGTCGTTAAGCCTAAAAACGTAAGATGATATACAGAAAACGCCTTCTTTTATTACTGCTATGTCTTGTCTTGTTCGTACATTCGGCTGTAGCCCAAATGCGTACAAGCAATTTTGATATCAAGCAGGGATTGCCCGACAACACCATCAACTGTATTGCTCAGGACAATCGTGGATTCGTATGGACAGGTACCACAAATGGACTTGCCCAGTTTGACGGATTGTTCTTCACGTTGTTTCGCTACAGCAACACCAACACCACCACAATATCCAACAATAACGTGCACAGCCTGCTGTCCACCGACACGGGACTGTACATTGCCGCTGACTTCGGTGTCGACTTCTACAGTTATTCCGACAGCCGCTTCCGTCGCTGCCGGATAATAGGACTGCGAAAGACTTGTCATTCCTTTATTTCTTTGACTAAGACCAAGAGCAGCGTGTTCGTTGTGGATGACGACGGCCATCTCTATCGCTCTGCCATTGGCGAGACCCGTTTCCATAGCGTCGCTACGGGTCAGGCGGTGCATGCCATTGCGTCTGACGGCGACTGTCTGTTTGCCGTGATGCGAGGAAGTGTGGCGGTGCTTTCGGCTGACGGCAACCGTGTGCTGTCGCGCGTGAGTCTGAAGCCAAGCCCGTCAAACATGTACAATGCCAGCTACTGCCGCAACACCCGCCGGCTGTATGTGGGCAGGGGAGTGGACGAGCCGGGGCAGGCTTTCGACGTGATGGGCGGAAAGCTGAGCGTGGCGGCAGAGCCGGTGCCGGCAAGCCTTAAGATGGCGTGCGACTATGAAGGCGGTGTGGCGTTTGCTACGGACGGACATGGCGTGATATTGCGCCGTAACGGAACAGACCGCCATATCACGGAGGACAACGCGCAGATTTGCGGCGATGCCATCTATTCGCTGCTGCCCGACCGTAACGGCAATCTGTGGATAGGTTCTTACCGCAAGGGCCTTACCCTCTACAGTGACCACCGCGACATCTTCGCTTCGCTTTCCGAGCAGGCTGGCACGCTGCCGTATAACATCGTGGCGGCTGTGGCAGCGCAGGGCGACAATATATATATAGGTATGGACGGCGGCGGCATGGGAGTCTATTCGCTCAGCGGACGCAACATCTCCACCTACACTTCGCATAACAGCCAGCTTTGGGGTGACAACATTGTCTCTATGACAGCCGACCGGCACACGGTGTGGATGGCTGTATATAACCACGGCCTCTCGGCCTTCGACATCGCCACACATCAGATTACCAATTATCCCATCCCGCTTGTCAGCAACCGTGGCGACGTGGTATGGACCATCGTGGACGACGGCAACGGCAATATTTGGGTGGGCGGCCGCGACCTCTTCGTCTTCAACAAGCAGACACACAAGTTTCGTGTTGTGCGCGAGTTCGTCGGTTCGCTCTGCCAGTCGCTTTGTCGTAGCGGCAACTACATCTGGTTAGGCAACGACAACGGTGTCTACAAGATAGACAGCCGCACACTTCGCACCGTGAAGCACTACAATATGTCCACGCCCGGCATGAGTCTGCCCAACGACAGGGTGCGCTATGTGTATGCCGACAGCAAGGGTAGGGTATGGGTGTCGTTCCGTTATGAGGCGCCGTGCTGCATAGACGAGCCGCAGGGCAAGGTGCTCACCGGACTGACAGAGCACGGACTGGGCAGCATCATCGTCACGGGCATTGTGGAGTCGCGTCACGGCTATATGGTCTTTTCTTCCAACAACGGACTCTACATATATTATCCCGAGAACAAGGCATTCATGCGCCGCGACCTCGACAATTCCATACCGATGGCATACAATTATGGTGCCTGCTATTATGACGGACGACGTTATTATTTCGGTTCCGTAGAAGGACTGGTCTTTGCTGACGACGTGCCGTTGCATTCCAAGTCGCTCTATAAGGACGTCAGCCTCGGAAGGCTGGACGTGGCAGAGGGCCGCTCCATTAATCTTGGCAGCAACAGCGAGGGAGAGGTGACGCTCGGCTGCCACGAAAACTATTTCACCATACATTATTCGGTGCCCGAATATGGCGCCCCCCGCTCGCTCCACTTCTCGTATTACCTTAAGGGAATGGAGGAAACGTGGAATGAGATGACCGACCGACGCGAGGTCAGCTACACCAACGTGCCGCCCGGCACTTATGAGTTTCTTGTGCGCTGCACCGACCTTACGGGTCGCTGGACCAGTGCCTCCGTGCTTCGCATTACGGTTCTCCCGCCGTGGTATCTCACGTGGTGGGCGAAGACGTTGTGGCTGTTGATGGTCATCGGCGTGGTGTATGCCAGCTTCCGCCTCTACCTCAGAATGCTGAAGATGCGCCACCGCATGGAGCTGGCTGAGGTGGAGAAGGAGAGCCAGCGCAAGCTGGACGATGCCAAGATGACGTTCTTCGCCAGCATCACGCACGAACTGCGCACCCCCGTCTTTCTTATCGCCGCCCAGCTGGAGGAGTTTATTGACCGCAAGCAGTCTGTAGTGAGCGTCCCGTCGGCTTACCTTATGGCCATGCACCGCAGCGCCATGAAGATAAACAAGCTCATCAGCCAGGCCATAGACTTCCGCAAGGCGGACAAGGGCAAGCTGGTGGTGAAGCGTCAGGAGATAGACGTGGTGGATTTTGTAGGCAACCTTGCCGGCGACTACGACGACCTGCTCGACCAGAAGCACATCGCCTTCCGCACCGTCCTGCCCAAGCAGCCCGTCCTGCTGAAGATGGACGGAGAGAAGATAGAGATGTGTCTGAACAATCTCATATCCAATGCGTATAAGTATACCAACAAGGGCGGACACGTGGTGCTTACCGTCACCGACTGTCCCGACCGCGTGGTGTTCTCCGTAAAGGACGACGGCATCGGCATCGTGCCCGAGGCACGCACCGAGATATTCGAGAGTTTCTTCCGCACAAGTCGTGGTCAGGCGAAGAGCAAGGGCGACGGCATCGGACTGTCCTTCGTACAGACCCTTGTGGAGCTGCACGGCGGCGAGATGCATCTGGAGAGCGAAGTGAACGAGGGTTCCGACTTCTCGTTTTACATTCCGAAGACTGCGGCGGACAAGACTGTGACTGTGGCTGAGGTGGAGAAAGAGGAGGAGAAGCCTGCTCCAGAGGAGGCAATGGAAGAGTCCGTTGTTGAGGCTGTGCCCGGAACGGCTCCCCTGAAGGAGAACCCTACAGCCACTCACTCCATACTCCTGATTGACGACGAGCGTGAGACGGTGGCTCTGCTCGAGCGCAACCTCGTCAGCGACTTCCGCGTGCTGAAGGCATACGACGGCGAAGAGGGTCTGCGCATGGCTGCCGCCTCATTGCCGGACATCATCGTGTGTGACATGATGATGCCGCAGCTCGACGGATTAGGATTCCTGCGTGCCTTGCGCGAAGACAAGAAGCTGAAGCACATAAAGGTGATAATCTTCACCGGCCAAACCTCCGAAGAGGAGCGCATCGCCGCTTACGACGCAGGAGCCGACGCCTTCCTTACGAAGCCCGTATCGCTTAAGTTGCTGCGCGTCCGCATTGACCGCCTCATAGCCGAGGGCGACGCCGCCTCGCTGACCGCCGATCTCGCAAGCAGCAAGCGCACGTACACGAAGGAAGAGCAGAAGTTCCTGCTGCGTTGTCGCGAGATAATAGACGACAACATCGGCAATCCTGACTTCAATGTGGACTTCCTGGCGGAGAAACTCGCCATGAGTCATTCCACGCTCTACAAGAAACTGAAGCAGATGACCGGCATGTCCCTCATCGAATTTGTCAACGACTATAAGATCTACAAGGCTGTGCAGGCTTTCAAGGAGGGTCAGACCAATGTGGTGAAGGTGGCGGAGATGTGTGGCTTCGGCGACATAAAGAACTTCCGACAGCTCTTCAAGCGCAAGATGAATATGACCCCGAAGCAGTATGTGCAGAGCTTGTGAGGCAGATGAGAGTTGAAAGTTGAGAGTTGAGAATTGAGAGTTATGATATGTCAACTCTCAACTAATCATAACTCTCAATCCTCAACTCTCAACTATTTAATTTTAAGGGTGGTTTTCGTTTTTATACGTTTTTTTACGATTTACGAGAAATCCCCCTTTTTTGAACTAAAAACACCCCATTCTTATTATCCCTTTATTGTAATTTTGCGGCAGAAACAAAGCAGCTAAGGCTGCGAACCTACTTGTTAAGGCTCTATGACAGAGCGAAATGACAAAGCCTAAATAAAGAATATTACAATAATTAAAAACTTAAAACCCAGCATTTATGACATTTAAGCCAAATTCTCTTCGCACAGTCATGCTTATGGCTGTTGCTCCCGTGATTGGTTTAGCATTCCAGTCGTGCGGCGATGACACTGACGACTATCCCACCGTGGACGGTAAGGCGCCGACATTGTCTCTTAAGACCAATCATCTTCAGGTTGAACCTGGACGTACTTTTAACATTGAAGGAACGTTGAAGGATGCCGACGGTCTGAAGTCTGTCCGACTGAAGAGCGAGGGTATGCTCCTGGACAAGACCATCAATTTTCTTGAGGTCTATTCAGACTCACTCCTCCACGACTACAATCTCTCTTACGCATACACACCTGCGTCTGACTGGACCGACGACACCAGCTTCCCGTTGGAAGTGACCGTCGAGGACGTCGGAGGACGAACCACCACACAGACCATTCAGGTGTCGGGCGACGGCGACTTCACAGCTCCTCTCTTCACAGCGGCTCCTTCGTCTGAGCTGACCGTTCTGGTGCAGAATCCGAAACTCTCGCTCAATGCCACAGTTACTGACAATAAGAAGTTGCAGAGCATCGTGGTGGACATCCCCGGACTCCACATCAACGACTCCGTACTTATCAGCGGCACCGAATACCAGCTTAAGAAGGTGTATGATATGCCCACAACCGAGACTTCTTATATGATGACCGTCAGAGTGTATGACGCACTTGGCAACAAGACAGAGACCAACAGCGTCATCAACGTAAGCGAGCTGCCCGACTTCAAGAAGATGTATCTTGCAGATGTCGAGACTGCTGCCGAGCTTACCAGCGACCTTTACGGCGTGCCGATGCTTATCGACCACGTAGGCGAGTATAAGTATAAGGCGCTCTACTATAATAAGAAGGCTGGCACCGGCGTACGCTTCGTTCCGCAGCCCACCGACTTTGAGCCTATCTGCTTCGGCGTGGACGAGAACACCGGTCTGCTTACGAGCAGCCCGAGCGAGGCTAAGCCTATCGTTCTCGACAAGGTCGGCTACTACGAGATTACGTTCAACACCGTCACCGGCGACTACGACGTTCAGGAATACACACCAGCTACAGCCAAGCTCGTAGTGGACGGATCGCAGACTAAGGACTATAACGACGGAGCTGGTGCACAGCCGTTCATGATTTGTCTTGCAGGTTCGGGTCTGCCTGACACTCCGTCATGGACAACCAATCAGAACGACAATGCCTTTATCCTCAATCAGGACAAGAAGAATCCCTACCGCCTCTATCGTGAGATGAAGCTCAAGGCAGGCGACAAGGTCAGCTTCACGATTAGCGCCACACACTGGTGGGGCTGGTGGCCGGAGCCTTACTGGCGCTTTGACGGTTCGGAAGGCAACGAGAAGAACGTGCTCAACGGCGGCGAAAACATGAAGGAAGTGGAGGTGAAGACCTCTGGCACCTACCTCATGGAGTTCGACTACAGCCTGCTGCGCTCTCGTATTACACTCGTGAAATAAATACCCTATTATTAAAATCCTAAACTCAACAATAAGATGAACAAAAGATATATGGTAGCTGCCATGGCCTCTTCTCTTGTGATTGCAGCCAATGCACAGACAGTGAAGGTGACAGGTCAGGTGGTGGACGATAAGAACGAACCCGTTATCGGTGCGTATGTTAAGGTGAAAGGCTCGGATAAAGGTGCCGTTACCGACATCGACGGCAACTATACCATCGACGCAGACAAGAACGCCACACTCGTAGTAACCTACGTTGGTATGGCTAAGCAGGAGGTGAAGGTTGCCAACCGCACACTGGTTAACGTAGTGATGAAGGACAATGCCAACGACCTCAATGAGGTGGTGGTCATCGGTTACGGTCAGGTGAAGAAGAGCGACCTCACCAGCTCCATCTCAGCCATCAAGGGCGACAAGCTGGACAAGCTCTCTACGGGTAACGTAATGACAGCCCTTCAGGGTCAGGTCAACGGTGTGCAGGTGAGCACAGCAGGTGGTCCGGGTGCTTCTCCGCGTGTCATCATCCGCGGTGTCACCACCGTTAACGGATCAGATCCGCTCTACGTTGTTGACGGAATGCCCGTAGGCAACAACATCAACTTCCTCAATCAGAACGACATCGAGAGTATGCAGGTGCTCAAGGACGCATCGGCATCAGCCATCTACGGTACGCGAGCTTCCAACGGCGTGGTGCTCATCACCACTAAGAAGGGCAAGAAGGGCGAGGCTAAGTTCAACGCTTCTGCCACCGTAGGTCTTCAGACTCTTGCCAAGCAGAAGATGGCAGACTCGAAGGAATACAAGAAAGTGTTTGACGCACGCTACGTTAACGACGGCAATGTTTCGCCGTTCAAGGGCACGGACGAGGTTTATACAGACTGGTGGAAGGAGTGCTTTAACGACGTGGCTGTACAGCAGAACTACGACCTCTCGTTCTCCGGCGGTACGGACAAGCTGATCTATTCGGGTAGCATCGGCTACTACAAGCAGGACTCTCAGTACAAGGTGGGACAGTGGCAGAAGCTCTCTGCACGCTTCTCCACAGAGTATAACTTCAATAAGATTGTAAAGGCAGGTATCGACTTCACTCCGCGTTACGAGCAGTGGGACGACACGCCCGACCTTATCGGTGGCATCATATCTATGGACCCCACCACTCCGGTGATGCTCGACAAGAGCGAGTGGACCAGCAATCCCTATAACAATTATGCCCGTTCGCACAACAACGAGGAGCATAACCCGGTGGCTAAGATGTATCGTATGGACTCTGGCGCAAGCGAATATGGCTTGCTCGCCACACCGTTCATCAGCCTTACGCCGATTAAGGGACTGACCGTCCGTTCACAGTTCGGCATGAACGCCCGCTTCCGCCGTACAGATACGTTCAACGTGGACTTCTTCATCGACAACCTTGAGAAGAACGACAACAACAACGCCAAGCGTAAGATGGAGAACTGGGTGGACTGGAACTGGACCAACACCGTCAACTATATGAACACCTTCGCAAAGAAGCACAACGTCAACCTCATGGGCGGTTACACCATGGAGCGCTTCCAGGACTACTGGGCAGAGGCTTACTCGGAGAACATCCCCAACAACGACCCGTCGCTGCGCTATCCGAGCTCAGGAACAAAGAATCCAGCTGCCACTGGTACAGACACATTCACATCGCTCATCTCTTACCTCGGTCGTGTGATGTATAACTACGATGAGAAGTATTACCTCACTGCTACGGTCCGTGTGGACGGTTCGTCAAAGTTCTCGAAGGACAACAAGTGGGCTACATTCCCCTCTGTTTCTGCTGCATGGCGTCTTACCGGTGAGGAGTTTATGAAGAACCAGAAGGTCTTCGACGACATCAAGATACGTGCAGGTTGGGGTAAGGTAGGTAACCAGAACATTGACAATTCGGCTTATCTCAGCTCCATCGGTACAACGGACTACGTATTCGGACAGACACCTATCCGCGACATCGGTTCTACTGTCTCAGGCATCGGCAACTCCAGCCTTAAGTGGGAGACCGTGGAGGACTGGAACGTAGGTCTCGACCTTGCTCTGCTTCAGAGCCGCTTGAAGGTCACAGCCGACTACTTCCACAAGACCTCTCACGACATGCTTATGAAGAAGGACAACCTCCTCGTGCTCGGTTATCCGATGTGGAACGGACAAATGTGGGAGAACGTAGGTGAGATGAAAGCCACCGGATGGGAACTCGGCATTAACTGGAACGACCACGTCTCAGACTTCACTTACGGCATCGGCGTAAACCTCTCGCAGGTGCGAAACAAGGCCGTCAAGCTTAACGGCGACTACATCTGGACCGGCGGTTTCTCTGGCGACTGGATTGTACGCAACGCTGCTGGCGAATCGCTCAGCCAGTTCTACGGTTATCAGACTGACGGAATATTCCAGAACGAGACAGAGGTGAAGTCGTACACCGACGAGCACGGCACGGCTCTTCAGCCCAATGCACAGCCCGGCGACCTCCGCTTCGTCGACCGCAACCACGACGGCGTGATCGACTCGAACGACAAGACCAACATCGGCAATCCGTTCCCTGACCTCATGATGGGCGTAAACCTCAATGCCGCTTACAAGGGCTTCGACTTCGTGGCCAACTTCTACGGCACATTCGGCAACGACATCTACAACCTCAACAGAGGTCGTTATGCAGGTACAGGCGGTCAGAATGTATATGCCGGCACATACGACAAGACATGGCGTGCGGACAACAAGGGAGCAGAATTCCCCCGTCTTTCTGCCAACGACTCTAACATGAACTACAAGCGCGTAAGCGACTTCTTCGTAGAGGACGGTTCTTACTTCCGCTGCAAGCTCCTCCAGATTGGCTACACACTGCCTAAGGAGTGGTTCAGTAACAAGCTCAACCTCCGTCTGTCGTTCTCGGCACAGAATCTCTTCACCATCACCGGCTACTCAGGAGCCGACCCGGAGACAGCCTCAATGGGTAAGAGCGTGACAGAGGCAGGTATCGACTACAGCGGCTATCCTAACCCGCGCACCTTCCTCTTCGGTGTTAACATGAGCTTCTAAGACTATTATATATATAATGTGTAATAACAATAAAACAAGCATATAGATTATGAAAAAATATATCATTGGTTTGACATTGATGTCGGCTCTCTCAATGGGCTTGACCTCATGCTCGGATTTCCTTGACGAACCAATCCGTGGTCAGCAGGACATGACCAACTATTTCACCACCGAAGAGGAGTGTGCCAAGCAGATAACCGGCTGCTACAACTTCCTCGACGGTCGCGACTGGTGGCAGATCTACAAGTTCTATAACCTCTGCAACATCACCACCGACGACTGCTGGATGGGCAACACCACACAGGATCCGGGCGAATATCGCGTGGCTTGTATGTTCACTGGCAACACCATCGATCTTGGCAATGCCTGCCAGAACTTCTGGCAGTATCGCTATAAGGGCATCACACAGTGTAACATCGCCATCGAAAAGATTCCGCAGATTAAGTTTAATGACGAGAAGGTGCAGAAGCGTCTTATCGCTGAGGCAAAGTTCCTGCGCGGTTTCTATTATCTTGACCTCGTGAAGAACTTCGGCGGTGTGCCCATCATGCTGTCGCTGAAGATGCCTTCAGAGGTGCAGGGCGTAGAGCGTGCGTCTAAGGAGGATACATACGCACAGATTGTGAAGGACTTTAAGGAGGCAGCTGTCGACCTTCCTTCACGTTCGGAGCAGGATCCTAAGGACGTAGGTCATGCCACACGTGGCGCTGCCTTGGGCTTCCTTGCCAAGGCTTACCTCTACTCGGGCAACTACGAGGAGGCAGAGAAGGTGCTGCAGGAGCTTTGCTGCCGTGGCTCTTTCGCTGGTCAGACACCGGAGTATAAGCTCATGGACGACTTCAGCAAGGTATGGAACATCGACTATAACAACAACGACGAGAGCCTCTTCGAGATTCAGACACTCGACGACACACAGTACGGTCTTGGCGAGCGCTACTCTGTAGTGGTAGGTTCGCGTGACGATTCAGGTTGGGCATGGGGACAGCCCACCAGCGACCTTGAGAACGCATTCAAGGCACAGGGCGATGAGATTCGTCTTAAGTACACCATCCTCCACGACGGTCAGACCGACGTGCCGGGCGACCCGACATGGAACGAGGACAATCCTTACGTCGTTTCGGCAAGCAAGCACAAGTCAGGACGTTGCAACATGAAGCTCTTCATCCCCGTGGGCAAGCGTCCAAGTCCGTACGACGCCGCTCACAACCCGCTCAACATCCGCTTGCTCCGCTATGCAGAGGTGCTGCTGATGTATGCTGAGGTGGAGAACCAGCTCGGCCATGACAGCGAGGCACAGTGGGCATTGAATGAGGTTCGCGGTCGTGTTCACCTCTCTGCCGTTACAACCACTGGTAAGGATCTCCGCGATGCCATCCGTGCAGAGCGCCGTCTGGAGCTTGCCCTTGAGGGCACACGCCTTGACGACCTCCGTCGCTGGAAGATGGACGACGGCAAGACTATGATGGAGCACGTCTTCGGTCCTAACGGCTCGTTCGTTAAGTACAACATGGAGACTTCCACAGACCCGTACGAGACCACCAACCAGATAGAGAACAGCAACGAGGGCATCAACTTCCAGGCTCCTCGCGACCTGCTCTTCGCCATCCCTAACTCAGAAATAACAATGTCTAACGGATCAATCAAGCAGAATCCGGGATATAATTAATTGACAAATATATTTGAGAGTTGAGGGTTGAGGGTTGAAAGTTGAGAGTTGAAAGTTGAAAGTTGAGAGTTATGATATGTAATTGCTGCTAATAATATATATAATAATATAGCATAGACGGTAATCATCGCTCGGCTTTGCCGCTTGCCTTAGCAAGAACTTTCAACTCTCAAATCTCAACTCTCAACTTTCATTCAACTCTCAACTCTCAACTTTCAACTCTCAACTTAAACAACTCTCAACTTAAAATAAATTATTACTATGAACAAATGTCTTCTTCTCTCCATCACCTCTTTATTGGCATTCTCAGCCAGCACCTCAGCCCAGTCCACCTATAAAGTGACGCTCACCCCCAACACCACATATCAGACCATTCAGGACTTCGGCGCGAGCGACTGCTGGACAGCCGACTTCGTAGGCAAGTGCTTCAGCGATGCGGAGAAGGAAAAGTCGGCACGCTGGCTTTTCAGCCGCGAGTTCGACAGCAACGGCAATCCCGAAGGCATCGGACTGTCTGTATGGCGCATCAATCTTGGTGCAGGATCGGCAGAGCAGGGCGATGGCAGCGGAATAGACGACATCACACGCCGAGGCTATTGCTACCTCGACGCGAAAGGAACGTACGACTGGACCAAATCCGCCGGTCAGCAATATTTCATGCAGCAGGCAAAGAAGTATGGCGTAGACCATTACCTGCTTTTCTGCAATTCTGCCCCAGTGCAATTCACAAAGAACGGCAAGGCTTGCGCCAATGCCGGAGAAAAAGGTTGCAATCTCAATGACAACCATTATGGCGACTTCGCCTCTTTCCTTACGACTACAACAAAGCACTTCATTGACGAAGGCTACAACATAACACTTATCTCACCCGTAAACGAACCGCAGTATGACTGGACCAACGGTCAGGAAGGTTCGCCCTGGACCAACGAGTGCATCAGCCGTCTGGCGCGTGAGATTGACGCTTCCATAACGAAGCAGGGCATCGCCTCAAAGATTCTTCTGCCCGAGGCGTGCCAGTGGAAGGCTCTCTATAAGGACGGCACGGAGAAGCGTGCCAACAATCAGATAGAGGCTTTCTTCAATCCTGCCAATACCGACACCTACGTCGGCGACCTGAAGCATCTTCAGCGTGCGGTGGCAGGACACAGCTACTGGACCTTCTCCACCAACGAGGACCTGCAGGACATCCGCAAGGCGGTGGCTGAGAAGGCGGCACATTACGATGTGGACGTTTATCAGACCGAATGGAGTATGCTCGACAAGGAGCCGTCCACCTCGGCAGGATTCCCCGCAAGTTATGACGATGCCTCATACATGGACATCGCATTGTATATGGGTAAGCTCATACATTGCGACCTTACCTTCGGCAATATGGCTTCGTGGAGCTATTGGACTACGTTCGCACAGGAGAAGTGGGGACAGAAAAACCGCTTTTATCTGCTCCGTCTCAACACTAAGGGCGACACCGGCAACGAGAGCTACGGCGACATCGCCACAGGCGGAACCGTCACGGACAACGCCAACCTCTGGGTGCTTGGCAATTACAGCCGCTTCATACGTCCGGGATATCGCCGCATCAGCCACACCACCAATCAGTCTGAGAGCCTTAACAAGCTCATGGGTTCGGCATACGTGTCGCCGGACGGCAAGCGCATCGTAGCCGTATACGTCAATATGGGTTCTGCCACAGGCGTTATGCTCAATGTGGACGGTCAGTCTGCCGCCAAGCAGATAAACCTCTATCGCACCTCCGAAACAGAAAACCTCAAGCATATAGCCGGGACCTATACGCTCGGACAGCGCATCATGATTCCGAAGAAGAGCGTCAGCACCTTCGTCATCGACTTCGACTCTCCCGTCACAGCCATCAATGGCGTACGCACGGACAATGACGCTGCCACACAGGACACCAACGTCTACTCTCTCGACGGCAAGATGGTGAAGGCGCAGGCTACGTCGCTCGCCGGACTTCCAAGCGGAGTATACGTATGGAAGGGCAGCAAGATTGCTGTGAAATAAAATAAAACAACTCGAATCAGGATATGGCAAACAGAATTTTCAAGGCTCTTTCCCTTGCCGTGATGCTCTCCGCATCCGCAGGAATATCAGCCCAAACACGTTATACGGTGCTTCCGTCATCGCCCGAACAGCACATCCAGCACTTCGGTGCGAGCGACGCTTGGAGCATGCAGTTCATCGGTCTATGGCCCGAACAGCAGCAGCGTCAGGTGGCAGACTGGCTCTTCTCCTCCGAAAACGACGAGCAGGGCAAGCCGAAAGGCATAGGTCTGTCTATATGGCGATTTAATCTTGGCGCGGGTAGTGCGGAGCAAGGCGAAAAGGCTGAGATAAATTCCGCCACCCGAACCGAATGTTTCCTCCGTGCTGACGGCACCTACGACTGGACCAAGCAGGAAGGTCAGCGACGCTTCCTCAAGCTTGCAAAGGAGCGTGGCGTACCTTACATGTTGGCTTTCTGCAATTCGGCTCCCGTCTATTTCACGAAGAACGGGCTTGCCACCAACACCGGTCGCGGCGGCACCATAAACCTGAAGGATGACTGTTACGACGATTTCGCACGCTTCATGGCTACGTCCGTAAAGGGCATTGAGGAGCACGACGGCGTACACATCGACTATATCAGTCCGTGCAACGAGCCGGACGGTCACTGGAACTGGCTCGGTCCGAAGCAGGAAGGATCGCCTGCCACCAACCGCGAAGTGGCTCATGTGGCTCGCGAACTGGGCAAGGCGCTGTCGAAGCAGAAGCTCAATACGGAGATTCTCGTCAACGAATCGAGCGACTATCGCTGTATGCTCGGCACACACGTGGCTGACTGGCAGCGTGGCAATGAGATAAAGGCGCTCTTCTCGAAGGACAGCACGCAGACTTACGTGGGCAACGTGAAGCACATGATGCCGCTCATCGGCGGACACAGCTACTGGACCAACACTCCCATCGACTATATGCGTGAGTGCCGTATGCAGGTGCGTGAGGCTTGCAAGAAGCAGAACATCAAGTTCTGGCAGACCGAAATCTGCATCATGGGTAATGACGAGGAGATTGGCGGAGGTGGCGGTTACGACTTCTCGATGAAGACCGCACTCTACGTTGCACGTGTCATCCATCACGACCTCTGCTACGCCAATGCCGAGAGCTGGAGCTGGTGGCGTGCCGCAGGTGGCGACTATCGCGACGGACTGCTGCGTATCTACAGCAACGACGGATGGAAGACTGGTTATGCTGTCGACTCGAAGCTGCTCTGGACGCTCGGCAATTACAGCCGCTTCGTGCGTCCCGGCGCACAGCGTTTCGACATCCGCACCGTTTCTGAGGACGGCAAGGAGATAACCGAAGGCTTCAATGATCCTAAGGGAGTGATGTGCTCCGCTTACCGCAACAGCGACGGCAAGTGGGCTATTGTGGCAATCAACTATTCGGAAGACGTAAAGCCCGTCAGCTTCAACGTGGAAGGTGTCAGCGCAAAGACATGGCGTATGTATCGTACGAGCAACGTCTCGGCAGAGAGTCTGGCACCGATAGGCACAACGGACGGGACCACAAATCTGGCTCCGCGCAGTGTTACCACGCTGGTGGAGGAGTAAGACAAGTTGAGTGTTTAGATTTGAAAGTTTAGAGTTATGATATGCATTATTGCAGATTATTCTGCATCTAAATAAAATTAGTACATAGAAAGAATGAAACCGACATCCAAGATATTCTTGAGTCTGGCTCTTATGTCGTCGCTGACGGCAAGCGGGTTTGCTGCCGTGCCGTCGGCTGCGGCTCCACAGACAACGAGTCAGAACACGTTCGCTACGGGCGACAAGACCTTCCTGCTTAACGGCAAGCCGTTCGTGGTGAAGGCGGCAGAGATACATTATCCGCGCATCCCGCGCCAGTATTGGGAGCATCGCATCAAGATGTGCAAGGCGCTCGGCATGAACACCATCTGCATCTACATATTCTGGAACATCCACGAACAGCGCGAAGGCGTCTTCGACTTCTCCGGTCAGAACGACGTGGCAGAGTTCTGTCGCCTTGCCAAGAAGAACGGCATGTACGTCATCGTGCGCCCCGGTCCATACGTTTGTGCGGAATGGGAGATGGGCGGTCTGCCTTGGTGGCTGCTCAAGAAGAAGGACATCCGTCTGCGCGAGCAGGATCCTTACTTCATGTCCTGCGTCGACCGCTTCGAGAAGAAGGTGGCTGAGCAGCTGGCTCCGCTTACCATCCAGCGCGGCGGACCTATTATTATGGTGCAGGTGGAGAACGAGTATGGCAGCTACGGCGAGGACAAGGCTTACGTCTCTGACATCCGCGACACGCTCCGCAAGTACTGGGACACGTCCGACGCCAAGACCACGCTCTTTCAGTGCGACTGGAACTCCAACTTCGAGAAGAACGGACTGGACGACCTTACCTGGACGATGAACTTCGGAACAGGAGCCAACATCGACGACCAGTTCCGCCGTCTGCGCGAGCTTCGTCCCAACGCTCCGCTCATGTGCTCCGAGTTCTGGAGCGGATGGTTCGACAAGTGGGGAGCACGTCACGAGACGCGTCCTGCCAAGGACATGGTGGACGGCATTGACGAGATGCTCTCAAAGGGCATTTCCTTCTCGCTCTACATGACTCACGGCGGCACGTCGTTCGGCCATTGGGCTGGTGCCAACTCGCCCGGATTCGCCCCTGACGTAACATCGTACGACTATGACGCGCCCATCAATGAGTATGGCGCTCCGACGGAGAAGTACTGGCTCTTGCGCAAGACTCTCCAGAAATACGCTGACGGCAAGCTGCCCGCCGTTCCCGGTAAGGCGGCTGGCATCATCAGCATCCCGAAGATGACGCTTAAGAACGTGGCTCCCATCTATATGGGTGTGGACAGCACGGCGGAGAGTCGCGACGTCCAGACCTTCGAAGAGATGAACATGGGCTATGGTTCGATGATATACAACACGGAGTTGCCCGAAATCTCAGAAGGCTCGATGCTCCACATTGACGGTCACGACTTCGTACAGGTGTTCGTCGGTGGCAAGTATGTCGGCAAGATAGACCGCGTGAAGAACGAGCGCTCGCTGCCTCTGCCAGCCACCAAGAAGGGCGACGTGCTGACGCTGCTCGTTGAGGGAATGGGCAGAATAAATTTCGGTCGTGCCATCAAGGACTTCAAGGGACTGGTGGGCGACGTGACGCTCACGGCTGACGTTGACGGCGACGAGCTTACATGGAACCTCAAGGACTGGCGCATGCGCCGCATTGCTGACGACTATCAGACAGCCCGCCGCGCCATGACCACTCCGCGCAACGACGTGGCTCTCGCCTCGAATACGCCGTCCGCGATAGGCTATTACAAGGCTACGTTCAAGTTGAAGAAGACCGGCGACACGTTCCTCAACATGGAGACATGGGGCAAGGGACAGGTGTATGTCAACGGACATGCGCTCGGACGTTTCTGGAGCATCGGTCCGCAGCAGACGCTCTATTGTCCTGGCTGCTGGCTGAAGAAGGGCGAAAACGAGATTGTGGTGCTCGACGTTGTGGGTCCGAAGCAGCCCGTGGTTTGGGGACAGAACAAGCCAGAGCTCGACAAGCTGCAGCTCGAGAAGTCGGCCAAGCACAACAACATCGGCGACAAGCCAGACCTCAACTCAGCCACTCCCGTGGCAAAGGGCGAGACGAAGCCGGGCAACGGATGGCAGACCATCGGCTTCAGCAATGCAGCCACCGGTCGCTACGTTGCCATAGAATGTCCTTCCACGCACGACGGCAAGCCCGTAGCCATAGCCGAACTTTACCTTCAGGGTGCCGACGGCAAGCGTCTCTCACGTGACGGATGGGATGTCAAGTACGCTGATTCGGAGAACCTCCAAGGCAATCACACTGGCGACAAGGCGTTCGACCTCCAGGAGTCAACCTATTGGCAGACGGAGCGCGAAGCCGTCTCTCCCCACCTCCTCGTCATCGACTTAGGCACGGAGCAGACCGTAAAGGCTCTGGAATATCTGCCGCGCATGGAGCAGGGTGCTCCCGGCAGCGTAAAGGAGTATAAGGTTTATGTGTATTAAACATCGTTGAGACTGTCTGCCTTATCGGACAGCTATGCTGCCCGACACAATATTTGCATTTTTAACGCTCAATACTCCTCATTCAGCGCACAAAGAAATCCTTGATGCGAATTTTTTGAGTTTTGAGCGTGCAGCGACATTGTGCTGATAAACAGCAGATTATGCTGCTAAGAGGAGCAGTGTGCAATGAATGGCGGAGCCAAACAAGCATCTTTGGGCTGCTATAGAGCCACTTTTACACTCCAAAACAGCCACACTTGTCATGCTAAAAAGCCTCTTTTCCACACCAACAGCGGCTCTGTTGGAGTGGAAAAGAGGCTTTTCTTGTATATTATGGGGTCAACATCGAAGCAAAACCCCACAAAAACAGCCAAACAAATCTCTAAAACCGATTTTTATTTTGTAACATGTTTTTACCGCTTAGACGATATTTGCATGATGGACACGAAGGCATGTTATATAGACATTGGTAAGGTTTTATCCCATTTATGGGTGCGTGCTGTGCACAAATAAAAGGCTTTTATTATTCACATATGATGCTTCCGCCCATTGGCTGCATCGTTATCTTCATCTTTCCGTCCTTGCCTATCTTTGTCTTCTTTACTGCAGACTTGGGCCAGAAGCTCTTCTTGTCGGCGGTCTCGTAATAGTATGACACCTCGGAGCCGGCGAGCATCGGCAATGAGAGATAGAGGGAGAGGGGCTTGTCGGTGCCGTTGAGAGCTGCCACGTACCACTTGTCGGCGTGACGGCGTGCCAGAACGACGTACTTGCCGGGATAGCCGTCGATGAAGCGGGTCTCGTCCCACTGCATCGGAACGCCACGGAGGAAACTTATCTCGTGCTGAGGCAGTTCCGAAAGGTTGTTCGGATACATGGCGATGCACTGGATGCTTGCCTGATTGACGATGGCGGCTGCCATCTCGAACACGTCTGAGGTGTAACGGCGGTGACGGCTCTTGTTGTCGCGCGACATGTAGCGATTCATTATCGTGCCGCCCCAGTCCATTGCTGCTACGGTGTTGCGGCAGAACGGGTGCATGGTCAGCTCGAAGCCTTCCTGCTTGGCGTGGTGTTCCTGGAAGAATGTGTTCTCAGACGCAAGCACAGCCTCGCTCGACACGTAGTTGGGGAACATGCGCTCCCAGCCTCTCGGCAGCGTACAGCCGTGGAAGATCACCTGGATGCCGTAGTCGTTGGCGTCGCTGAGGATGTCCTCGTAAAGCTGCATGACGTGCTGCTTGTCGCCTCCGAAGAAGTCCACCTTGATGCCCTTAACGCCGATAGACTTCATCCACTTCATCTCCTTCTTGCGTGCGATGACCGTGTTCATGCAGTTGCGCGGAGTCTGCGGAGCCTCGTTGGCTGTTCCGTTGCTGTTATACCAAAGCATGAGGCTCACGCCCTTCTGCTGTGCGTAACGGCTCAGCTCGGCAATGCGCTCACGTCCTGTCTGCTGGTCCCATAATCCGTCCACCAGCACATACTCGTATCCCATCGTTGCAGCGAGGTCAACCATCTGCTTCTGGTCGTCGTAGTTGGCTGAATTGTCCTGCCATATAAGCCAGCTCCATACATATCGGCCCGGCTTGTACTGCTCTGAAGCCTTGTACATCGGCTTCACCACGTCAAAGCTGACGGTGGTCTCCACGATAGGCTTGAGCGTTGATCCTACGGTGATGGTTCGCCAGGGCGTTGCGCCGGGGATGGGGAATGCTGCGTTCTTGGCGCCGCGTCCGTCGCACTCGCCCTCCATCGGGAACTCCAGTCTGTAGCCCTCCTCGGCGTTATAATCAGAGAGTCGGCAGCCGGGATAATTGCCGTGCGTGCCCGTCTCGCTCACCAGCACCCATCCGTCATGTCCCACATTGAAGAGGCATGGGAAGGTATAGCCCTTGCCATACTTCGACTTGGCTGTCATCGGTGCGTCCGGCGTATACTCTTCCTCGTAGCTCGGCTTCGAGCGCATCCATCCAATCATAGGGTCAGACTGCGGCGAGAGGAACGTCGTGGTCTGCGAAGGGAGGCGGAAGGCTGTCTTCTCCTCGTCGATGATGATATGCGTGCGTTCGTTCACCTCGCCGAACTCATAGCGGAAAGCCACGTCGTTGTCCGACACGTTGAACGTTACGGTCATCGGCAGCTTCTTCTCGTTCTCGTACACCACGCTCATCTGGTTGGCGCGATAGTGGATGGTGGAGGCCTTTGCGTTGCGTAAGCTGTAGTCGTCCTTCATCTCATGGTTACTGACAGAGCGATAGGCAAGCTTCTGGCTGAAGTCGCCGATGTTGGCAACGACGCCCAACTGTGAGGGCTGCATCATCTGCTTGCCGTCATAGCTGACTTCATAATAGAGGCGTCCGTCGCGGTCTTCCACGTTCACCACCAGTCGTCCGTCGGGCGACACCACCTTGTTCTGCTTGGCAAGCGCACCCGTTGAGGCTGCCATGAGAAGCAGGGCTGCAAGCGAATTTCTTAAAGAGATATTCATGTGTTTTTATTGTTATAGGTTTATTCACATTAGTATTGTACATGCAAAATTACATAGAATATACCTTTCGTATAGGGACAAATAGTGATATAATGGGTAGATGTTGTTATTATTACACTTATTTCACGATTTATCCCCTTTTTTCTCTCAAATAGTCCACCCTTACGAGGGGTATTTTCTGTAATTTTGCCGCATAATAAATAATAACTAAGCGGTAAACCTACTAATTAAACCTATTTCAAAGCAATGCAAAAAGTAACGAAACTTCTTTTGGTCTTGCTTATGCTGCCCTTGGCTTTCGCCTCTGCAGCAAGCAATAAAAAGGTAAGCGAGAAGCGCATGTCGGCTTACCTTATGGTGTTCCATCGTGACGACACGCACGGTCTGTATATGGCATTGAGTCGTGACGGCTATCATTTCACGGCGCTCAACAATGCCCGTCCCGTCATTAGCGGCGACACCATTGCCGAGCAGCGTGGCGTCCGCGACCCCCATATCTATCGCGGACCCGACGGCGCATTCTATCTTGTAGCCACCGATCTTCACATTTATGCTCAGCGAGAGGGCAAGCGTGCGACGGAGTGGGAGCGTGACGGTGAGACATACGGTTGGGGAAACAACCGTGGTCTGGTGCTGATGAAGTCGAGTGACCTCATTCATTGGACCCACACCGTGGTGAACATCAACGAGATGTCGCCCGAACTGGCAGACATCGGTTGCGCCTGGGCTCCCGAAACCATCTACGACGAGAAGACCGGACGACTGATGATCTACTTCACGATGCGCCACAAGAACGGACCGAACAAGCTCTATTACGTCTATGCCAACAACGACTTCAATCGCATAGAGACCACTCCTAAACTCCTTTTTGAATATCCCGACACGAAGATTACTGCCATTGACGGCGACATCTGCTACGCACAGGGCAAGTATCATCTCTTCTATGTGGCGCACGACGGCACGCCCGGCATCAAGCAAGCCACATCTGAAAGCATCAACAGCGGCTGGCAATACCTGCCCGCATGGTGCGATCCTGAGCCTACGGCATGCGAAGCTCCGACCGTATGGAAGCGCATCGGCGAGGAGAAATGGGTGCTTATGTACGACCATTACGGACAGGAGATTCACAACTTCGGCTTCGTAGAGACCTCGGACTTCAAGACTTTCCGTCCGCTCGGTCACTTCAATGAAGGCACAATGTTTGCCACCAACTTCGACCAGCCCAAGCACGGAGCCGTGGTGCACATAACTGAGAAGGAAGCTAAGAGGCTGGAGAAGCACTTCACAAATAAATAAAAACCGAACTTTAAATATGAAGAAATCATTCATCATCTTGGCTCTTGCTGCCTTTTCGCTCTGCCCTTCGCAGATGAAGGCGCAGCAGAACCCCATTCTCCCCGGCTTTCATGCCGACCCGGAGATAACGTACAGCAATCAGACACACCGCTATTATATCTATTCCACCACCGACGGCACACCCGGTTGGGGCGGTTACACTTACCAGTGCTTCTCGTCTGCCGACCTCAAGGAGTGGCGTGACGAGGGCGAGGTGCTCAATGCCAAGAACGGTCAGATAGCCTGGGCGGACGGCAATCTGTGGGCGCCTGCCGTACAGGAAGTGAAGGTGGGCAAGGGAAAATACAAGTATTATCTCTATTACAGCGCCAACCCCAAGGCTGGTGGCGGCAAGCAGATAGGCGTGGCAGTCAGCGACAGTCCCACAGGTCCGTTCGTTGACCACGGCTCACCTATTGTCTCAAAGGCTCCCGAAGGTTGTCAGGGACAGCAGATTGACGTGGACGTATTCATTGATCCGCGCTCGAAGAAGCCCTATCTGTATTGGGGCAACGGCTATATGGCTGGCGCCGAACTCCAGAAGGACATGACCACCATCAAGCCGCAGACGCTGAAGGTGCTCACTCCCGAGGGCGGCACGCTGCAGGACTATGCCTATCGCGAGGCACCGTACGTCTTTTATCGTAACGGCATCTATTACTTTATGTGGTCTGTTGACGACACAGGCTCTGCCAATTACCATGTGGCTTACGGCACGTCAAAGTCGCCGCTCGGTCCCATCACCGTGGCAAAGGAGCCTATTGTCATCCAGCAGGATCCTGCGCACGCCATCTACGGCACGGCTCACAACTCCGTGATAAACGTTCCTGGCACGGACGAATGGTATATTGTCTATCATCGCATCAACAAATACTTCATCAAGGCTGACGAGCAGCCAGGTGTTCACCGCGAGGTCTGCATAGACCGCATGGAGTTTAACGCTGACGGAACCATCAAGCCCGTTACGCCGACCAACGCCGTGACCAACAAGGACGGTTCCATCGACCTCATCACCGACGGCAATCCGCTCTTCCGCCATGTCCACACAGCCGATGCTGCAGCCTACGTGGAGGGCGACACGCTCTGGCTCTTTGCCGGACATGACGAGGACGACGCTCCGAACAACGAGTATAAGATGAAGGACTGGCTGACCTTCTCCACCACCGACCTCAAGCATTGGCACCAGCATCCCGTTGGTCTGGACATCTCTGCTTTCAAGTGGGCGGACAGCAAGCAGGCTTTCGCCGGACACGTGGCAAAGCGTAACGGCAAGTATTACTGGTACGTATCCACCAACTGGTGTGGCATCGGCGTGGCAGTGAGCGACAAGATAACGGGTCCGTACAAGGACGCCATCGGCAAGCCGCTGCTCACCAACAAGGACTGTCGCGGCTCAAAGCACAGTTGGGCATGCATCGATCCTGCCATCTTCATCGACGACGACAACACACCTTATATAATATGGGGCAACCGCCAGTGTTACATCGCCCGTCTGAAGGACAACATGACGGAGATAGACGGCGAGATACATCAGATAGACCTCGGCAACGACTTCCCTTTCACCGAGGCACCGTGGGTGCACAAGCGTGACGGCAAGTACTATCTCACATACGCAGTAAGCTGGCCGGAGCGCATGGGTTATGCCATGAGCGACAACATCATGGGACCGTGGCGTCCGATGGGACTCATCGACGGAGTCTCTGGCAACAGCAACACCACGCACCCGTCCATCGTGAAGTTCAAGGACCAGTGGCTCTACTTCACGCATGACGGTTCGCTGCACGACGGTCACTCATACAAGCGCAGCGTCGTGATGAAGAAGCTGGAGTATAACGCCGACGGCACCATAAAGCCCATAGACAGCACGCCGAGCATCGTGAGGAAATAATAAATACTAAATATCAAATAATAAATAATGAAGCACTTCATTCTTTCTGCAGCATTGCTGGTGGCTACATCAGCATCGATGTCAGCCAAGAGCAATGCTCCTAAGGTGATGGCAAACGGCTATCCCTATACACAGGTGCCGTTCACAAGTGTGAAGATGGCACAGAACTCTTTCTGGGGCGCACGTCTCAAGGCTGCTCGCGAGGTGACCGTACCCCTTGCTTTCTCGAAGTGTGAGAGCGAACACCGCTATAAGAACTTCGACATGGCTGCTTACACGCTCAAGCATCCGGGCCATGCAGGACTGCAGACACCGGAATGGGACGTGGCTAAGTTTATGGGATTTTCGTTTGACGACACCGACGTGTATAAGACCATCGAGGGTGCCAGCTACATCCTCCAGACTTATCCCGACAAGAAGCTCAAGGCTTACATCGACAGCGTGCTCGACGTCGTTGGCGCTGCGCAGGAGCCGGATGGCTATCTCTACACCGCCCGCACCATCAATCCCGAGCATCCACACGCATGGTCGGGTAAGAAGCGTTGGGAGAAAGAGGAAGACTTAAGCCACGAGCTTTACAATCTCGGTCACATGGTGGACGCTGCCTGCGCACATTATCAGGCTACGGGCAGCCACAAGTTCCTTGACATTGCCCGCCGTTATGCCGACTGCGTATGCCGTGAGGTTGGATACGGCTCAGGTCAGGCAATCGTTGTGCCGGGTCATCAGATAGCAGAGATGGCACTCGCTCGCCTCTACACTCTCACCGGTGAGAAGCGTTATCTGGACGAGGCTAAGTATCTGCTCGACTTCCGTGGCAAGACACACATCCGTCAGGAATATTCGCAGAGCCACAAGCCCATCCTTGATCAGGACGAGGCAGTGGGCCATGCCGTCCGTGCTGGATATATGTATGCCGGCATTGCCGACATCGCAGCTCTCACACAGGACTCGGCTTACATCAAGGTGATTGACCGCATCTGGCAGAACATCATCGGCAAGAAGGTTTATCTGACCGGTGGAGTGGGGGCACGCCATGAGGGTGAGGCGTTCGGCAAGAACTATGAGCTTCCCAACAAGACCGCCTATAACGAGACCTGCGCTGCCATCTCCATGGTTTATCTGTATGAGCGCATGTTCCTCCTCCACGGCGAGAGCAAGTACATCGACTGCCTGGAGCGTACGCTGTATAATGGTGTAATCTCGGGAATGAGTATGGACGGCGGTCGCTTCTTCTATCCTAATCCGCTTTCGAGCGACGGCAAGTATGCCTTCAACGCTGACAATACTAAGACACGTCAGCCTTGGTTCGGATGCGCCTGCTGTCCCAGCAATCTCAGCCGCTTCATCCCTTCAGTACCGGGCTATCTGTACGGCGTGAAGGACAACAACATATACGTAAACCTTTTCGCTGCCAACACCTCCACCATTCAGGTGGGCGGCAAGGACATAGTGCTGGAAGAGACCACGCAGTATCCTTGGGACGGCGACATCCAGATTCGCGTGGTGAAGTCTGCTGCAAAGAACGCCAACATGCTGGTGCGCATCCCGGGATGGGTGCAGAACCAGGTATTGCCGAGCGACCTTTATAAGTACAGCGACAACGAGCGTCCCGCTTACACCGTAACGGTTAACGGCAAGAAGGTGGAGGCTGACCTTGCCGCCAACAAGGGTTACCTGCCGGTGAAGAACATCAAGAAGGGCGACGTCGTCCGCATCCACTTCGACATGCCCGTCCGCACCGTTGTGGCTAACCAGAACGTGAAGGACGACGAGGGACGCGTAGCCGTTGAGCGCGGTCCGATAGTCTACTGTGCTGAGGCTGCCGACAATCAGGGCGAGCCGGTTCTTCGTGCCGTTATGAACAAGCAGCCGAAGTTCACAGTAGTAAATGACTATAAGGTGGAGAACACCGAGACTGCCGGTGCTCCCTCATTCGCTGTAAAGGCCATCACCACAGATGCGCAGATGCTTGAGGAGAACGCTGACGGCGTGGCTGTGAAGCAGCAGAAGCTGACGCTCATCCCTTACTACGCATGGAACCATCGTGGCGCCGGCGAGATGAACGTATGGTTCGTCCAGTCGCTCAAGATGCTCGACAAGTAAGATTCTTGACAGGAAGACAATCCTCTTATTCCATTCCCGGTATGACACCAGCGAGGTCAGCCATCAGCTGTTCCTTCGTCACTCCTTCGCGGAGAACGATGAAGATGGTGTCGTCACCGGCTATGGTGCCGAGGATGTCGTCACAGTTGCTGTTGTCGATGTTGTAGGCTATGGCACTCGCGTAACCGGGACGCGTACGTATAACACCCATGTTGCCGGAGAACGTGATGGAACGGTAGCCGGGGATGCGGAGCATCTCGGAAGCCGATCGGGGCGAGGCTACACGCTTATACATCGTCTCGTTGGGCAACACATAGACGTATTTGCCGTTCATGCTTGCCGCCTTAGCAACCTTCAGCTGCTTGAAGTCGCGACTCAGCGTGGCTTGCGTTACCTGATAGCCTTCCTTTGCCAGAGCTTCCAATACCTCTTCCTGACTGCCCATCTCATTGCTTGAGATAAGCATCTTCAATGTCTCTATTCTATCACTCTTCAGTTTCATAAGTATTATTGTTTGGATTATTATGTTTGTATAATTATACGTTTGTGGTTACAAAAGTACAAAATATCGAATAATTATCCAAACTTTCTTGAATAAAAATCCACGAAAGTTCCGTTTTATTCAACTAACTCCCCATTTCTGGTCATGTCGCGATAGATGCCGTCCACGATGGAGTCCACCAAAGAGATGTTCGGCACGATGATGCTGTCACAATCCAAAGAGCGTGTAACCATCAGGAGATTGTATTACAATGATGCTGCCCCCGTTTGCTAACATCGGACAATGGTGGCGTAACGGCGAAACAAAGCCGCAGCACGGTACTGATGCCTTCACATACGGCATCTGGATGTATCCTGAGAAATAAAAAAACGAACCTTTTTCGGTCGTGGATGTACACAAATCGTTCATAAACATACAAAATTATGACAATTATCAAAATTTGTTCTTTTGTGAACGATTTGTGTACTTGAGGTTTATGGCTTTTGTCTAACTTTGCAGCAGAGAAAACGATAAATCAGCTTCAAAGATTCTTTAGGAAAGAAAAAGTGTTGGTAATTGTAATAGGCGTATAAAAAAATAGTTAGTTTGTATTTAAGATAATTTGATTGTTTTAAGTTATAGTAGTTAGTAATTTTGGTTTAGTAGTTAGTTTTAGGTATAAGGTAAGTTTTAGATTTGTTGAAAATAGGGTATGTCGTGACGACACACCCTTTTTTATATATACCTATGTCTTATACCCACGTAACCTTAAATATTGTTCCCTTCTCTATGTCTGACATCACGCTGATGCTGGCGTCAACGGAAAAGACGCTTACCACCATTGCAATTGGTGAAGGTTGGAATAAATTATGACAGCAGTAAGCGAACCATTGATGATTGGAAAAAAGCTTAGTAGGTAGTTTAAGTTAGTTCGAGATTCATAAAAAATGGGTTTGTCGAGAGGCAAACCTATTACTTTTCGTCCACTTTATTGCATACACATCAAAACTTAACAACCATTGATTTTCAGCACTTTAAGAAAGATTACAGTCTAATATCATCCACTTTTTAAACACTCACTCTTTTATTTTTAGTAGCTGAATGCTAAATTTGCAGTTGACAACTAAAAACCATTACTTACACATTATCATGAGACATATCATAACATCTTGCTTGATTGCGGTGTGTGCTATGACAGCCAATGCTCAGCAGACACCTGTTTATCTGGACGAGACACAGCCCATAGAGCAACGCATTGACGATGCTCTCTCACGTATGACTCTTCAGGAGAAGATTCGCGTCATCCATGCGCAGAGCAAATTCTCGTCTGCCGGAATACCGCGTTTGGGATTTCCCGACTTCTGGACTGACGACGGTCCTCACGGTGTACGCCCCGACGTGCTGTGGGACGAGTGGGAGCAGGCGGGACAGACCAACGACTCATGCGTGGCGTTTCCTGCGCTGACGTGTCTTGCCGCCACATGGAATCCTGACCTTGCCGCACTCTATGGCAAGAGTCTCGGCGAGGAAGCTCTCTATCGCGGCAAGGACATGATTCTCGGACCGGGCGTCAACATCTATCGCACTCCGCTCGGAGGGCGCAACTTCGAGTATATGGGCGAGGACCCTTATCTGGCTTCCACGATGGTGGTGCCTTACATACGGGGAATGCAGTCGATGGGAGTTTCGTCATGCGTCAAGCATTACTGCCTTAACAATGACGAGGAATATCGCTTTAATGTGAACGTCATTGTCAGCGACCGCGCTCTGCATGAGATTTATCTGCCGGCGTTCAAGGCAGCCGTAGAGCAAGGAAAGGCTTGGGCGATTATGGGCGCATACAACCTATATAAGAACGAGCATAACTGCCACAACCAGTACACGCTAAACCGCATTCTGAAGGGCGACTGGGCGTTTGACGGCGTGGTGGTGAGCGACTGGGGCGGATGTCACGACACAGATCAGGCTGTGAAGAACGGACTGGACATGGAGTTCGGCTCATGGACCAACGGTCTGTCAGCAGGCACAAGCAACGCTTACGATAACTATTATCTTGCCACACCATATCTTAAAGGTATCAAGAGCGGCAAGTACACCACCAAGGAACTTGACGACAAGGTGCGCCGTGTGCTGCGCCTCTTCTTCCGTACGACGATGAACAGACAGCGTCCTCACGGCTTCCTCTGCTCTGAATCGCACTACGAAGCAGCCCGTAAGATAGCAGACGAGGGCATCGTGCTCCTCCAGAACCGCAACAACGTGCTGCCCATCGACCGCAACAAGGCGAAGCGCATACTCGTTGTAGGCGAAAACGCCATCAAGATGATGACCGTCGGCGGCGGTTCGTCGTCGTTGAAGGTGCAGCGTGAGACGCTTCCCATTGACGGACTGCGTGCCAAACTCGGAGGTTCGGCAGAGATTGATTATGCCCGAGGCTACGTGGGAGACGTGACGGGCGAATATAATGGAGTGGAGACAGGTCAGAATCTGAAGGACAACCGCTCCGCTGACCAGCTCATTGCCGAAGCTGTGGAGAAGGCAAAGAACGCCGACTATGTCATTATGGTGGGCGGACTGAACAAGTCGGACTATCAGGACTGCGAAGGACATGACCGCAAGCAGTATGAACTGCCGTACGACCAGAACCGCCTAATCGAGGCTCTCGCAAAGGTTACGGACCGCCTTATCTACGTCAACGTATCAGGCAACGCCGTAGCAATGCCTTGGAAAAACAAGGTTCCTGCCATCGTACAGAGTTGGTTTATAGGCTCTGAAGCAGGCAACGCCATCGCCGATGTGCTGACAGGCGACGCCAATCCGAGCGGCAAGCTGCCCTTTACATGGTACGGAAGCCTCAACGACTGCGGCGCACATGCCCTGAAAACTTATCCCGGCACATGGCGCAACACCGATGACAAGGCAGCAGGAGCAGACCGTATCATCGACGAAGAATATAAGGAAGGCATATACGTGGGTTATCGCTGGACAGAGAAGAACCGCATAAAGCCGACATTTGCTTTCGGACACGGACTAAGTTACACATCTTTCAGCATCAGCGACCTGCGCCAGTCTGCCAAAGAGATGACACGCGACAGCAAGCTGACATTCACCGTAACCGTCAAGAACACCGGCACGAAGCGTGGCGCAGAGACCGTACAGCTCTACGTAAAGGACGTGAAAGCATCGGTGGACCGTCCCGTAAAGGAGCTCAAAGGATTCAAGAAGGTATGGCTCAATCCCGGCGAACAGCAGAACGTGGACATCACCATAGACAATACAGCCCTCGCCTTCTACGACGAAACCTCAAGCTCATGGAAGTCGGAGAACGGCTTATTTGAGGCTCTCATAGGCAACGCCTCGGACAATGTCACGCTGAAGACACGCTTCACACTCAAATAAAAACGCTAACCGCAAGAATAAAAACCTAATAATATATATAAAAATCTAAGTTTATGAGCAAATCCAAGTTATTACTTACAGCCATCGCCATGACGCTGTCCTCATCGCTCTATGCCCAGAACCATAAGTTCGCAGGAACGGTGGTGGACGCCAACGGCGAACCCATCATCGGAGCAACAGTTAATGTGAAAGGCTCGAAAGAAAATGCCATAACTGACATAGACGGCCGTTTCTCCATTTCAGCAGCTCCCGGACAGACACTTGTCATCAATTACATCGGATTCAGCCCGCTGGAGACAAAGGCTGCCGACAACATGCAGCTCACGCTCAACGAAGACCGCCAGACGCTTAACGACGTCGTGGTAGTGGGTTACGGCGTGCAGAAGAAGAGCGTCGTGACGGCTTCCATCGCAAAGGTCAGCGCCGACGACTTGGCTGGCACAGCCCCCGTACGTGTGGACAATGCCCTTAAAGGTCTGGCGTCAGGCGTAACGGTGACGTCGGCTTCCGGCCAGCCGGGCGCCGCTTCGCAGGTGCGCATCCGCGGTATCGGCACCATCAACGACTCAAACCCGCTCTACATCGTGGACGGAATGCCCATAGAAGGCGGCATCGACTATCTTAACCCGAGCGACATCCAGTCCATCGAGGTGCTCAAGGATGCTGCTTCGGGCGCCATCTACGGTACGCGTGCCGCCAACGGCGTTATCCTCGTCACCACAAAGGGAGGCGAGAAGGGAAAGATGCGCGTCAACTATAACTTCTCTTACGGATGGCAGAACCCATGGAAACATCGCGACGTGCTCAACGCCACTGAGTATGCGGTGATGATGAACGAAGGTCTGGTGAACGCAGGACAGGCCCCCATCTACAACGATCCTTACAGCTACGGCAAGGGAACAGACTGGCAGGACGAGGTATTCAACGACAATGCCGGTGTGACAAGCCATGAGGTTAACCTTAGCGGCGCATCAGACCGCGTCAACTATTACCTTTCTTTGGGCTATTTCCATCAGGACGGTATCGTCGGTGGCAATTATGGCCGCTCTAATTATCGTCGTCTGACAATGCGCAGCAATACCACGTACACCGTTTTCGACGACCAGAAGGAACGCTCGCTGTTCAACAAGCTCACCGTAGGCGTCAATCTTTCTTACGCCCGCGTCAACAGCAAGTCCATCGAAGCCAACTCGCAGTGGGGCTCGCCGCTCGGCTCTGCCCTTTATCTCTCGCCCATCCTCACCCCCACTGTCAGTGGAGCGGACGCAGACGCCCAGGCAACTCTCTACGGCAAGCAGTATATGCTCTACGACAAGCAGGGACGCATGTTCAGCATTCCGGGCACCTCTTATCAGGAAATGAACAACCCGCTCGCCATGCTGTCATTGCCAGGCGACAAGAACTGGAGCCATAAGTTCGTGGCTAACTTCTCCGGCGACCTCAATATCGGCTACGGACTGAAATACCGCATCAGCTATGGTGCAGACCTCTCGTTCTGGGGCGCAGACGGATACACACCGCTCTATTATCTCTCTGGCAACAACCGCGCCACCCTCACCAACGCTCACCAGTCGAGCAATCGCGGCACGGTATGGCAGATAGAGAACGTGGTAACATGGGACCGCCAGTTCGGAAAGCACTCCGTTAACGCCGTGCTCGGACAGAGCGCCATGCAGAATACGGGCATGAATCTCTACGGTTCGCTGCAGAACCTCAAGGACATCAACAAGCCCTACATGAACAATACCAACGCCGACCGAAGCCGTGGCGAGATGTCGGCAAGCGGTGGTCCTGCATATAAGCACACGCTCAGCTCTTACTTCTTCCGCGCAAGTTATAACTACGGCGAGCGCTATATGGCTCAGGTGACGGTACGTCGCGACGGTTCGTCACGCTTCGGCGCAAACAACCGTTACGCCACATTCCCCTCATTCTCGCTCGGATGGAACGTCATTAACGAGCCTTACTTCAAGGCTCCCAAGTGGCTTTCCGCATTGAAGGTGCGCGGAAGCTGGGGTAAGAACGGTAACGACAACATCGGCGACTTCACATACGCCGCATGGACAGCCTCACCTTATAATACTGTATGGGGACGCGGCGAGAACGTAGTGAACGGCGTTCAGGCTGGCGCTCTTTCCAACCCCGACCTGAAGTGGGAGGAGAGCATCCAGACCGACCTCGGACTCGACCTCGGATTCTTCGACAATGCCCTCACGTTCTCAGTAGACTGGTTCAAGAAGAAGACCAGCGGCATGATCATCTCTATGCCCATCCCTAACTATGTAGGTTCGGAAGCACCGCTCGGCAACGTCGGCGACATGGAGAACAAGGGCGTGGAAATGGAAATCGGATATAAGTGGTACGTCGGCAAAGCCAAGTTCCACGTCAAGGGCAACGCTTCTTATCTGAAGAACACACTGACCAATCTCGGCAACACATCAGGATACCTCGAGCTTGACAATATGCAGAACACCGGCACCATCACACGTGCCACCAACGGTGAGCCGTTCCCATACTTCTACGGATACAAGACCAACGGCATCTTCCAGACTATGGACGAGGTGAAGGCATACGTCAACGACAAGGGCGACATGCTGCAACCTAACGCCAAGCCCGGCGACGTGCGCTTCGTGGACGTAGACAAGAACGGAACCATTGACGCTGCAGACCGCACAAAGATCGGTAAGGGTATGCCTGACTGGACATACGGATTCACCTTCGGAGCGGAGTACAAGGGATTCGACTTCATGTTTATGATTCAGGGAACCATCGGCAACGACATCTACGACGCCACACGACGCACCGACGTTCGTCCCGCCAACCTGCCGTCATACATGCTCAACCGCTGGACAGGTCCTGGCACAAGCAACAAGTATCCGCGCTTCGTCGTAGGTGACGGCACCAACTGGCAGAGCTCAGACCTCTACGTCACGGACGGTTCGTATATGCGTCTGAAGAACATTCAGCTCGGCTATACGCTGCCGAAGAACATCACACAGCGCTTCTACGTCAACAATCTCCGCGTGTATGTAGCTGCAGAGAATCTCCTTACCTTCACCAAGTATGCGGGATATGATCCTGAGATATCGTCAGGCGGCACCTCACTTGGCGTCGACTATGGTGTCTATCCGCAGAGCCGCACATTCACTGTAGGCGTGAACGTCGGATTCTAAGAGAAATACAGATGTACGCAAATACGTTAAATCTAAAAAAACAGAAACCGTTATGAAATCAATAAACAAATATATAATCGTCGCAGCACTCGCTACGCCGCTCGCACTTACAAGCTGCTCGGACAGCTTCCTTGAGGTCACACCTCCCGACAAGGCCACCGTCGACGAATACTTCAGCTCATACGACCATATCATCGAGGCTATGGCTGCCACATACAATCCTATGCGCCAGTACGACTGGAACAACAGCCAGTATGCTCCGCTCACACTATGCTCTGACGTTATGGGCGATGATGTGTGGCCCGGCGGTTCGGGCATCAGCGACAACCAGCACCTGCACAAGATGTTCAACTTCGAGTCGACGCAGAATTCTTCCGACGCTCTTTCCGGCATCTGGGACCAGAGCTTCAAGGGAGTGCGCAATGCCAATGACGTGCTTCGCTACATAGACAACTCAAAGCAGAGCCTCACTGACGCACAATACAACACTCTTTCGGCAGAGGCACGCACGCTTAGAGCGTTCTATTACATGCAGCTGTGGAAGTTCTATGGCAACATACCTTTCTATATGGAGAACCTCAAGGCTCCTTACATTGCAGAACAGAAGCAGGCAGATGAGGTTTACGAAGCAGTGATCAGCGACCTTGAGTCAGCCATCAGCCTCAACGCCCTGCCTATGAAGTGGGACGATGACAACATCGGACGTATTAGTCAGGCTGCCGCATACATGATTTACGCCGAAATGGTGATGTATCAGAACGATGAGGCACGTTATCAGAAGGCTCTCTCGTTCATGCAGCAGATAATCAACGACACCGACAACTACGACCTCAACCCTGACTATGCAGGCATCTTCCTCGAAAGCGGCGAATGGACAAAGGAGAGCATCTTCGAGATTTGCTATAAGGACGACAATGCAGTGCGTGCATGGGGCGGCGGCGTAGTCAACGCTGGCGGAACCATCTATCCGCGCCTTATCGGTCCGGCTGGCGGTGTGCCAGAGGACGGAGTGGACAACGGATGGGGATTCGAACCCGTTCGTGAGGAAACTTACAATATGTTTGCCGAAGGCGACAGCCGTCGCGATGCAACTGTATATGATGCCCGCAAGGCTTCTTACACGAAGCGTTATCAGAACACCGGACTGTGGCTTAAGAAGTATCTGCCTTACACGGAGAACAACAAGGACCAGAAGGCAGACGGCGATCTCAACTTCAACAACAACCTGCGCATCTATCGCTTTGCTGAGACACTGCTCAATGCCGCAGAATTGCTCGTACGTACCAACGGCGACCAGACCAAGGCACAGGATTATCTCAATCGTGTTCATCACCGTGCAGGACTGACCGACAACCGTGCCGCCACCATCGACAACATCATCGACGAGCGTCATCTTGAGTTTGTGGGCGAAGGCAAGCGTTATTGGGATCTTGTACGCACCGGCAAGGCTGCCTCTACACTTACTCCTGATGCTTACGGCTACCGCACAAACACATGGAGCGAGAGCAAGAAGTATCTGCCAATACCGCTGAGCGAGATTGACGCCGCACACGGAACTCTAAAGCAGAACAATTATTAAAATCTAAAAAAACAACGAGACTATGAAACTCAACAAGATATACACTCTGGCTCTTGCCGCCCTGTCATTGGCGGCTTGCAGCCCCGAGGATTTCGACGGCGTGTCGGAAGCAGGTCTGCCCGTAGCCGAAAACGCTAAAGTGACAGCAACCGTAGACGAAGCCACCAACACCGTAACCTTCAATCTCGAAGGCGACGGCATCTATCCGATGTGGTACATTCCGGTTGACGGCAAAGAAGTGACAAAGAATCCTGTATACTCCACTCTCAACCCTCTGCAGAAAATATGGAGCAATGCCGGCGACTATAAGATTTGTTATCGCGTTGGCAACCATAACGGTCTGTCGCAGGGTATGGGCGAGACAACGTTCCACATTGCCAACTCACTAACCAACTACGACGAGCTGCTTGCCATGCTTTGCGGCAAGGAATGGCGCATTGCCTCTACTGAAGCAGCCCACATGGGTTGCGGTCCTTCAGGTACGGACGGCACAGAATGGTGGTCAGCAAAGCCTAACGACAAGGCAGGTTTCGGCGTTTATGATGACCGCATCAGCTTCGGCACCGACTATTCATATACATACGATCCGGGCGAAGGCGGAACAGTATACGTCAACAAGGATTGTAGCGTTCTCGGCGGACCGCAGTCAGAAGACTTCATGGCTACAGTGGACGGAAAGAAGAAGAGTTCGTTCAAGCTCTCAACAGAGGGCGAGGACATCTATATGACAATGCCAGCCGGCACTTACTTCCCTTACATTCCAGCAGACGGCGCATTCAACGGCGAGCTGAAACTGCGCATCGAGAGTCTTGTGGGCAGCACAATGACGCTCGTCTGGGACAACGGCGAAATAGCATGGCATTACATACTGACCAATGCCGACGAAGGATTCCAGGGCTTCAACGCTGCAAGCGACTGCAACCTTTGGAAGTCATGCCAGTACAGCAATACGTTCTACTATGCTCCGGGTTGGGCGCAGATAGCTGATCCTACGGTTACTGCCGACGGCAACAAGTATGTCATAGAGCTGCCCACCGCCACTACAGACCAGTGGCAGGCACAGGTGCACTTCCACACTGATATGGCTACCAACGCAGACAATTCGTACGACTTCTCTGCCAAGCTGATTTCTTCCACCGATCACAACAATGTTACTGTCAAGCTTACCAAGGAAGGCGATGACAATACTTACTACTTCATGGAGAACATTCAGCTCAAGGCTGGTCAGGAATACATATTCTATAAGAGCAATATGGCTGGCATAGACATGGACAAGATTAATCTCGTGTTCGACTTCGGTGGAAATGCTGAGAACACAAAGATAACCGTACGCGACATCGATCTGCAGGAGCATGGCTGCGATGGCATTGAGGCACCGGCAGAGGATGAAGACAAGACAGTGTATACGTATGACAGCGAGTCGAACCTGTGGAAGACATACGTAGACGATAAGGGCAACGAAGGATTCACCACCACATTCTTCTATGCGCCGGGATGGAACCAGATTGCAGACCCCGACTTCTCTGTCAACAACGGCAAGTACACCGTGGTTCTGCCTGAGGCAACAAGCGACCAGTGGCAGGCTCAGGTGCATGTAGTGACCGGCATCCCTGCCGAGGCAGACACCGAGTACGACTTCTCTTGCAAGTTCCTCGCAAAGAAGGACATCAATGGCGTGACAGTAAAACTCACCGACACAGCCGGCGATGACAACTTCTTCTTTGCCAACCGCTACGACCTCAAGGCCGGCACAGAGTATCAGGTGAAGATCCCTGCCGTGAAAATGGGAAAAGGCAAGGCAGATGCCCTTAAACTTGTGTTCGACTTCGGTGGTTGTCCTGCCGATGAGAAGATCGACATCTACAATATTATATTACAGAAGACAGCAAAATAAAAACGCAATACATTTATGAAGAAGACAATGATTCTGACATCTCTCTTCGCTGCCGCCATCAGTCTGATGGCGTGCAGCAACGAGACCGACATAACATACGCTCCGCAACAGAACATCACGATAACACAAAAATCTGTGTCGATGGGCAATAACGGAGGCAGTATCAGCGTTGAAGTATCAAGCGACCATGAATTCGCAGCATACACCAACGACGCTTGGCTGACAGTTTCGCCCACCAACAGCACCGGCAAAACAGCCACGCTCACCATCACAGCCGAACCTAACACGGGAGCTGAACGAACCGGTAAGGTGGTGATTTGGTCGGGAGGCTCACGCGACAGCATCAGCGTTGTGCAGTCTGCCGGACAGCAGGAAGACATCAAGTGTCCGTTGAGCGGCTACGAGCTGGTATGGAACGATGAGTTCAGCGGCTCGAAGGTAGGCAGCGACTGGACGTGGGAGGTGAAGCCCGCAGGATGGGTGAACAACGAATTGCAGAACTATGTGCAGGACGACAAGGTGGCGCAGGTCAGCAACGGCACGCTTAAGATAAACCTCATCAATGACGGGGGCACCATAAAGAGTGCCCGACTCTACGCCCGTCAGACCACTGGATGGCAGTATGGCTACATCGAAGCAAGCATCAAGCTGCCTAAGGGCAAGGGCACATGGCCCGCTTTCTGGATGATGCCCGTCAACTTCAAGACGTGGCCCGGTGACGGCGAGATAGACATTATGGAGGAAGTTGGCTACGATGCCAACGTCATCGTGTCAACAATCCATTGCAACAAATACAACAACGGTGGCACTGCCATCGAGTCGGCACGCAAGAAGGTCTCCACCGCACAAAGCGAATTCCACAAGTACGCAATGGAGTGGACAAAGGACTACATGACGTTTTACGTTGACGGCGAAAAGCTCCTCACCTACAAAAACGACGGAACCGGCAAGGACGCATGGCCGTTTGACGCAGCTTTCTATCCTATCCTCAATCTCGCTTGGGGCGGTGCTTGGGGCGGACAGCAAGGCTTGGATGAGAGTTGCCTTCCCGCCACAATGGAGGTTGACTACGTAAGAGTGTTCCAAAAGAAATAGAAAATAAAACGAAAGAATGAAGAAAACCAATATAGCATTGGCAGCCCTGTTTCTCCTCTCTCCTGCAACCATCTTTGCAGGAAAGAAGAAGCAGCTGCCTCCAATGAATGAGTTCGTTATCGAACTGATGCAGAAGATGACCCTGGAGGAGAAGATCGGTCAGCTGAATCTGCTCCCCGGAGGCGACCTTACCACGGGCGCCGTAATGAATTCGCCTCTTGCAGAAAAGGTGGGAGCGGGCGAGCTGGGTGCCATCCTTAACGTCAAGGGCGTTGAGAAGATAAAGAATCTTCAGGAGATAGCCGTCAAGAAGACACGTCTCGGCATCCCTCTTATCTTCGGACAGGACGTCATTCATGGCTATCAGACCGTATTCCCATTGCCGTTGGCTCAAGCCTGTTCGTGGGATTTGGCGATGATTGAGCGTGCCGCACAAGTGGCAGCAGCCGAAGCCACAGCCTCGGGCATCAACTGGGTGTACAGTCCTATGGTGGACGTTGCCGTCGATCCGCGCTGGGGACGAGTGGCTGAAGGTGCGGGCGAAGACCCTTATCTCACCTCACAAGTGGGCGCCGCAATGATTCGCGGCTATCAGGGCGACTACTCTGACCATAACGCAATGGCTTGCGTCAAGCACTACGCACTGTACGGAGCCTCCGAATCTGGACGCGACTACAACACCGTGGATATGAGCCACGTACGCATGTATAATCAGTATTTTGCTCCTTACAAGGCTGCTGCCGAGGCTGGAGCCGGCTCGTTCATGACCTCGTTCAACATCGTTGACGGCGTTCCAGCCACAGCCAACAAGTGGCTTATAGACGATGTTCTGCGCAAGGAATGGAAGTTCGATGGATTCGTAGTCACCGACTATGGGTCAATCAATGAGATGATGATGCACGGCATAGGCAATCCGCTCTCCAACACAGCACAGGCTCTGAAAGCCGGAACCGATATGGACATGTGTTCAGAAGCATTTGTACGTAACCTTAAGACCTGCCATGAGAAGGGCACAGTGAAGATGAGCGACATCGATCAGGCTTGCCGCCGTGTGCTTGAGGCGAAATACAAGCTCGGACTCTTTGCCGATCCGTACCGCTTCTGCGACGCCAAGCGTGAGAAGACAGAGCTTTACACCGAAGCCAATCGTAGCGTGGCGCGCGACATGGCTGCCGAGACATTCGTACTTCTGAAGAATCAGAACAGCCTGTTGCCACTTAAGAAGCAGGGCACCGTGGCTCTCGTAGGTCCGCTTGCCGACACCCGTAACAACCTTCCCGGCTCATGGTCAACTGGCGACAAGCCCGAGAAATACTCCACTCTGCGCGAGGCAATGACCCGTTATCTTGACGGCAAAGCCACAGTTCTCTACGCCCAAGGTTCCAATATCTATCTGGACGAGAAACAGCAGAAGGAGATAGAGTTCGGTCGACCTATAGAACGTGGCGACCAGAAGCGTATGATGCAGGAAGCTCTTGACGTGGCACGCAAGGCGGACGTAGTGGTGGCATGTCTCGGCGAGATGGCAGAAATGAGTGGCGAGTGTGCCTCTCGCACCAACTTGGAACTGCCAGACGCACAGATGATGCTCCTTAAAGAACTGGTAAAGACGGGCAAACCCATTGTGCTGCTCAACTTCTCAGGCAGGGCAACCGTCCTGAAATGGGAGTCAGAGAATGTGAATGCCATCATGAACGTATGGTTTGCAGGTTCTGAGACGGGTGATGCTGTCTGTGATGTGCTCTTCGGCGACAAGGTTCCGACGGGCAAGACGGTCAACAGTTTCCCGCAGAACGTGGGCCAACTGCCTCTCTATTACAACCACATGAACACGGGACGTCCTGTTCCCGAGGGCACAGACCACTTCTTCAAGTATCAGAGCAATTACATGGACGTGCGCAACGACGCTCTCTATCCCTTCGGATACGGACTGTCTTACACCACGTACGAGTATGGCGACCTTACTCTTAGCGCTCCCTCAATGAAAGCAGACGGCACTGTTAAAGCTTCGCTCACCGTAAAGAACACTGGAGAACGCGACGGCGACGAGATTGTTCAGCTCTACATCCACGACGTCAGTGCAAGCATTGCCCGCCCCGTCAAGGAACTGAAAGGCTTCCAGCGTATCCATCTGAAGAGCGGCGAAGCCAAGACCGTGACCTTCGATATCTCACGCAAGCAACTCGAATTCTACAACTCTGAACTAAAGCAGGTGGTAGAACCCGGCGAGTTCACCATAATGGTTGGTTCCAACAGCCGCGACGTAAAGACGGCAAAACTTACCGTGGAATAAAAAAACAATTCTTTATGAAAGCTCCGAAATCTTAATGGTTTCGGAGCTTTTTTATTGCAAAAATCAAAGCTATGTCTTTTTATTTTTGTAATTTTACGTTCCTAATCCTAAGAACGAATGAAACCATCAAAGCCAAACAATATCACACTTACCCATATATTACGCCCCCGCATAGCCGTAATGATAATCTTGCTATGGTTCGGAATGTCCACAGCCGTGTCTGCCGTGCATCCCACAGCCGCATCCATTGACTCCATCCTGCAATGCATAGACGAAGCCATATCCGCTTCCGACCAGTACGTGCAGAAGAAGAAGGAACGTATTGCGTACCTTAAAAGCCGGGCAGAACAGGCAGAAACCTTATCCGCCAAGTATGAACTGACGTATCAGCTCTACGCCGAATACCTTCCTTTCGTCAACGATTCTGCCATTTATTACCTTGAGCGATGCTCTGATATAGCCCTACAAATGGGTGATGACTCGAAAGCAGGAGGCTGCCTGTCGCTTACTGCGCTGTGCTGTTCCAACGCAGGAATGTACGTAGAGTCAGAAGCAATTCTGAAAACCATCAATCCAGAGAAGCTCCACGGCATCGATCTTGGACTCTACTATTACGCATCCGGTCATATTTCCGGCGAGCTGGCTTACTACGGCAAGTTCGAGAATATGCGCAGACAATACGCCGAAACTTCCGCCAACTACTTCTTATTGGCACAGAAGTATCTGCCCGTCGGTCATAAATACTACAATCAATGCCGCGAGATGTTGGCACAAGGCAAGAAAGACTATCGTCAGGCACTCGCCATCAACAACGAATGGCTGCATAATGTAAAGCCAGGTTCCCCGGAATATGCCCTCATATCCTTCTATCGTTATCTTGACTACAAGGCATTGGGCGACTCCATACAGATGATGTACAGTCTGGGCGAATCGGTATTGGCGGACATAAGGAACGCCGTAATGGACCAAGGTTCGATGTGGGAGATGGCAAACCTGCTGATGGCAAACGGCGACGTCGATCGTTCTTACCGCTACATCTGCTTCACCTCTGACTGTGCCGACCGGTTCGGTTCGCGCCAGCGTTTGTCCCACATATCGCCACTGCTAACACGCATAGCAAAGGAATATAAGGCCAAGGAGGAAAAGTCAGGTCGTTCGCTGCGCTTCACAGTCATAGCCATAAGCATCCTTTCATTGATGCTTCTCGCCGTCCTTGCATACGTCTATCGGAAACGCAACCAGCTCGCCGTGACGCGTGACCAGCTGGCAAAGTCGAACGCGCAGTTGCAGGATTCCAACGCGCAGTTCTCGTCGCTCAACTCACAGCTCTCATCGCTCAATTCGCAGCTCACCATACTTAACTCCCAACTCTCTGAAGCCAACAGCGTGAAGGACATGTATGTGGGACGCTTCCTCAGACTGTGCTCTGTCTACATTGACAAGCTGGAAGACATTCGCAAGAAGGTCATAAAGCGCGTCAAGAACAGACAATACACCGAACTGGCTGAGCTGACACGCTCCGCCGAGTTCACCAGCAAGGAGACTGACGAGCTGTACGCCACCTTCGACACCGCTTTCCTGCAACTGTTCCCGACGTTTGTGGACGACTTTAATGCACTGCTCAACCCCGAAAACCACATCTTGCCTCCCGACAACAAGTCGCTCAATACAGCCATTCGCATATTCGCACTCATACGTCTCGGCATAACTGACAGCAGCAAGATAGCGGAATTTCTGCATTACAGCGTCAACACCATATACAATTACAGAGCCAACGTCAAGAACGGAGCCGTGTGCGACCGGGCTGACTTTGAGAACCGCGTGAGACAGATTGGCATGCCGCACAGCAAGGCATAACCAAGAGCATTCTGGAAAGTCTCGGCGCCAGCCAACAGTCAGATAACGACAAATTCAACCGCGTGGACATTAAGACACATGGAGAACCTACGCTATCTAATTTAAGATACGTATATACAAAAAAACTTCCGTAGAAACTGACTCCCTGGTTTGGTTGTCAGTTTCTACGGAAGTTGTCCGTTTTATTACAGTCTGTCTGTATTAGAGCAGAGCGTCGAACTTCTTTCTGAGGTCGCCTTCTGTGATGGCACCTACGTGCTTGTCAACAAGCTCACCACCCTTGAAGAAGAGGATTGTGGGGATGTTGCGGACGCGATACTCGATGGTTACGTCGTCGTTAGCCTCTACGTCGCACTTGCCTACAACGATCTTGCCGTCGTACTCCTCAGCGAGCTTTGATACGATAGGAGCAATCATGCGGCAGGGACCGCACCATGTTGCCCAAAGGTCAACTACCAATGGCAGTTCGCCACTCTTGTACTGCTCGAGATTCTCTGTTGTAATCTGTACTTCCATTTTCTTGTAATTTTTAGTTTTGTTATGTTATTATAGACTCGATTATTACCAATATATATTATTTGTCATCAAATATTATGCCAAGCGTCGGCGCGTCAGTTAATGGCATACCTGACAGTCTCGTGTTCCTCCGTCTCGTTGTTGAGGTCGTCAAGGAAGTTGAGGAGCTTCTTGCTCGGGTCGATGGTGGTGTTATGGCTCAGAAGCGTGAGGTCTGTGTTGTGCTCAGAGTCGTGGATGTTGAAGTAGAGCGGCACGTTGCCGGGATTGCTCTTGAGCAGCACCTCCAGGTCGTTCATGCGCGAGTTGTGGAGCAGGGTGGAGTCGATGTAGATGGTGAACTTCTCTATGCGCTTGTCCTTCACGTCGTTCATGAATTCCACGCTCTTGATGACCAGCTCCAGGCTGTTGGGCGCGTTGGCGAATCGCTGTCGCATGGTGGCTGTGATGTATACGATGTATTCCTCCTTCAGCATGTGCTGCCACTTTGTCCATTCGTCGCCGAAGAGCGCCAGCTCGCCCTGACCGTTGAAGTCTTCGATGGTGACGATGCCGAACGGCTTGTTGTTCTTCGTGAATCGTGACGTCACGGACGAGACGATGCCGCCGAAGGTCAGCTCCGCCGTCTTTGCCAGTTCCTGCTTGTCCATGTCGCGTGTGAGCTGGTCGCAGCGCAGGTTGCACATCGAATTGAGCACTACGCTGTATTCGTCCAGCGGATGCGCGGAGAGATAGATGCCCACGAGGTCGCGTTCCTTCTTCAGCAACTCTATGGTGCTCCACTGTTCTGCCTCAGGCGGCTTCGGTGTGGCTATCTCCACTCCTCCCATGTCGCCGAAGAGCGAGTTCTGCATCTGGTTTTGCTCCTGCTGATAGGTTTGTCCGTAGCGTAGCAGTATCTCGATGAACGTGCCTTTCGGAGTCTCGCCGAAGTAGCTCTCGCGACGTATTCCGAAGCTGTCAAGTCCTCCGCTCAGAGCGAGCGACTCGAGCGCCTTGCGGTTTACGGCAGAGAGATTCACGCGCTGCACGAAGTCGTAGATGTCCTTGTAAGGTCCGTTCTTCTCGCGTTCCTCGATGATGTTGATGGCAGCGGCGTCGCCCATGCCCTTTATTGCTGACAGTCCGAAGCGTATCTCGCCCTTCTTGTTGGCTGAGAACTTGCGCTGGCTCTCGTTGACGTCGGGTCCGAGGCAGGGTATGCCCATCGCCTGACATTCTGACATGAGCTTCGTGATCTTGGTGATGTCGCTGATGCATCGGCTCATGTTGCCCGCCATAAACTCGGCAGGATAGTGCGCCTTGAGGTAAGCCGTCTGGTAGGCCACCCACGAATAGCACGTGGCGTGCGACTTGTTGAAGGCGTATGACGCGAATTTCTCCCAGTCTGCCCAGATCTTCTCCAGCACCTTCGGATCGTGTCCGTTCTTCTTTCCGCCCTCGATAAACTTAGGTTTCATGGCGTCTACGATGGCTTTCTTCTTCTTACCCATCGCCTTACGCAGAGCGTCTGACTCGCCTCGGGTGAAGTTGGCGAGCTGTCGGGAGAGGAGCATCACCTGCTCCTGATATACTGTGATGCCGTACGTGTCCTTCAGATACTTCTCCATGCAGGGGATGTCATACGTTATCTCCTCCTTGCCGTTCTTACGTGCGATGAAGGAGGGGATGTAGTCCATAGGTCCCGGACGGTAGAGGGCGTTCATGGCGATGAGGTCCTCGAAGACGGTAGGCTTCAGCTCGCGCAGGTATTTCTGCATACCGGCAGACTCGAACTGGAACGTACCGATGGTCCGTCCTTCCTGATAGAGCTTGTATGTCAGCTCGTCGTCGATGGGGATCGTGTCGAGATTGAGCGTAAATCCGTGTGTGAGGCGTATGTTCTCCACCGTCTCCTTCATGATGGAGAGCGTGGAAAGTCCGAGGAAGTCCATCTTGATGAGGCCCGTCTCCTCGATGACGTGTCCGTCATACTGTGTGGCGAGGAGCTTGTGTCCGGGGTCCGACTTGTCCTCAGCCGTCGACACCGGCACCCAGTCGCTGATGGCGTCGCGGCAGATGATGGTGCCGCAGGCGTGGATGCCCGTTCCGCGTACGGTGCCCTCCAGCATCTTGGCGTACTTTATGGTGTTGGCAAGTCGCGGGTCGGCGCTTGCCTCCGCCTCCTGCAGCTCCGGCACTTCGCTGATGGCGTTTGGCAGATTCATCTTCTTGCCGTCCTTCAGCTTGTCAGGTATGGCCTTGCACAGGCGGTTAGATACATCGAGAGGCAGCTTCTCCACACGTGCCACGTCCTTGATGGAGTTCTTTGTGGCCATCGTGCCGTAGGTGATGATGTGCGCCACCTTGTCGTGTCCGTACTTGTCCTCCACCCATTCGAGCACCTTTCCGCGTCCGTCGTCGTCGAAGTCGGTGTCGATATCAGGGAGCGAGATACGGTCAGGATTGAGGAATCGCTCGAACAGAAGGTCGTATTTTATAGGGTCAATCTTGGTGATGCCGAGGCAGTAAGCCACAACGGATCCGGCAGCCGAACCACGTCCCGGACCTACCATCACGCCCAGTTCGTCTTGAGCGGAATTGATGAAGTCCTGCACGATGAGGAAGTATCCCGGGAAACCCATGGTCTTCATGATGTGCAGCTCAAACTTGACGCGCTCCGACACCTCTTCGGGCAGCGGGTCGCCGTAGAGTCGCTTGGCTCCGTCGTAGGCAAGCTTTGCCAGATAGTCAGCCTCGAACTTAATTCGGTAAAGCTTGTCGATGCCTCCGAGCTTCTTTATCTTGCTCTCGGCTTCCTCCTGTGACATTATGTCATTGCCGTTTTCGTCCGTGGTGAACTCGCGGAAAAGCTCCTCCGGCGTGATGCGCTTGCGCGTGTCTTCCTCCGTGCCGAACTCTTTAGGGATGGGGAAGAAGGGCATGATGGGGGAGTGGTCGATGGAGTAGAACTCCACCTTGTCAAGAATCTCAAGCGTGTTGGAGAGAGCTTCGGGCACGTCGGCGAACACTTCGTTCATCTCCTCGCGCGTCTTAAACCATTCCTGCTTCGTATAGAGCATGCGGTTGGGGTCGTCGAGGTCCTTTCCGGTGGCAAGGCAGAGCAGATGGTCGTGGGCTTCGGCGTTGTCCTGATTGACAAAGTGGCAGTCGTTGGTGCAGACCAGCTTGATGCCGTATTCCTTAGCCAGCTCCATCAGCACCTTGTTGGCTTGCTGCTGCAGCGGGAAGGTCTCGCGGTTGGCGCGCTGATGCGGGTCGCGCACCTCGTGGCGCTGAAGCTCTAAGTAGTAGTCGTCGCCGAACAGATTCTTATACCATTCAATGGCTTCCCTTGCTCCGGCTATGTCGTTCTTCAGAATCTTCGCCGGCACCTCGCCTGCTATACATGCCGAGCAGACGATAAGGTCCTCATGATACTTCTCCAGATCCTCGCGGTCAGTACGCGGACGCATGTAATAGCCGTCCACCCATGCGCGAGACACCAGCTTGATGAGGTTCTTATATCCGTTGTAGTTCTTGGCGAGGACGATGAGGTGATAGCCTCCCATGTCGCCTTTCTCCTTCACACGGTCCGACTTCTTGCGGTGTGCCACGTACATCTCGCATCCGAAGATGGGCTTGAACGGCTCCTTGCCCTCCTTCTTCAGCTTACCGTTCACCTTGTTGCAGTAATTGAACAGCTCTTTTACGCCGAACATATTGCCATGATCGGTTATCGCCATACCGCGCATGCCGTTGGCAATGGCCTTGTCGACGAGCTTCTCAACGGGCGACTGGCCGTCGAGGAGAGAGTAGTACGTGTGGACGTGCAGATGTATGAAGTCTTCCATGTGTGGTGTGTGATTTTGTATAAATTGGAAATCAAAGTTAGCCCTTATTGCTGAGACAACCAAAAGAATAGTAGAAAAATTTGTCATTTCCGTAAAAAAAACTTACCTTTGCAAAGATAAAAAGGGCGCTTCTTGCTCATATGTTTTTCCGTATGCGCCGCATCCTTAACTATCGAAACCTCTATTTACTCACATCTATTATAAAAATAGCATCCTTATACATTCCCCGCTACTATGATAAAAAATATAAAGATAAAGAAACTTAAGAAGATACGACTTCATCGTGAAGGAACGGACACGCTCATCTATGGCTTCATTTTCATTGCCGCTGTGGCGCTGTTGCTGTGGCGTTTTGTGGACGTGAAGGCTCCTTTCTGGTGCTTCCTCGCCATAATGGGCACGGTGTATGGCATAGTGATAAACTTCTTCCGTTGCCCCATCCGTTACTTCCCTGAGGAGAACACTGAGAAAATAGTTGTGGCTCCGGCTGACGGACGCGTGGTGGTTATTGAGGAAGTGGAGGAGAATACGTACTTCCACGACCGCCGTATTATGGTGAGCATCTTTATGAGCCTCTTCAACGTACACGCCAACTGGTTCCCCGTAGACGGAAAGGTGAAGAAGGTGGAACATCACAACGGCAACTTCCATAAGGCTTGGCTTCCGAAGGCAAGCGAGGAGAACGAACACGCTGACGTGGTGATCACCACTCCCGAAGGAACGGACATCCTCTGCCGACAGATAGCCGGCGCTGTGGCTCGACGCATCGTCACCTACGCAAAGGAGGGGGAGGAATGCTACATCGACGAGCACCTCGGATTCATCAAGTTCGGCTCACGTGTGGATGTGTTCCTGCCGCTCGGAACGGAGGTTTGCGTAAAGATGGGCCAGACCACAACAGGCGACCAAACAATTATCGCAAAGCTTAGCTGACAACAGACTGACTTTTAATAAATTCAATACAACAAACTTCGAATTATGGCAAACATAATCACACGCATTATCCCCAACACCCTAACTTGTGGCAACCTCGTATCGGGCTGCATTGCTACAGTCTTTGCCCTCTCAGGCGACGCTCGGATGGCATTGTTGTGGATTATCGCAGGAGCCGTGTTTGACTTCTTCGACGGTATGAGCGCACGCCTTCTGAATGTCAGTTCGCCGATAGGCAAGGAGCTTGACTCGCTTGCCGATGACGTGACCTTCGGTGTGGCTCCGGCAGCCATCATCTTCCGTGAGCTTCAGACGCTGGAATGTCCTGACTTTCTTGCGCCAGTGGCAGAATACTTGCCCTATTTCGCTTTCGTTATGGCGGCTTTCTCTGCCTTGCGTCTTGCCAAGTTTAATCTTGACACACGCCAGACCACATCGTTCATCGGTCTGCCTACGCCAGCCAACGCCCTGTTCTGGGGCTCGTTGCTGGTATCGCGTGCCGACTGGTTCGAGTCGTCTCCGCTTATGGTGCCCGTGCTTCTGGTGATGATTTGCTTCAGCAGCTGGCTCTTGGTGGCTGAGATTCCGATGTTCGCTCTGAAGTTCAAGCATTGGGGATGGAAAGAAAACGAGTTGCGTTACACGTTTATCGTCTTCTCCGCTGTTATGATTTATTTCTTCGGTATTATCCAAAGCTTCTGGATGATAGTGGCGTGGTACTTCATCGTTTCGTTGTGTTCGAATATGATGACAAAGAAAGCGCAAGCCTAACGTTTATTGCTCATGTGCTTTAACGTTATGGCATGGTATTTGATTTAAGATATTCGGAAGTATTAATCAAATCATTTGTATAATCAAAAACGAATATTATGTCGGTATTTGCACTACTAATAAAATATCTGTTCATCGTCTTCATTCTCGTCGCCTTCTTCGTAATAGGAGTGGTGGCGTATTTCCTCCATCGTGTACGTAATGCAGCACGACGCTTCGCCAACGGCGGAATGGGAGGCGGACGTTCTTCTGCCGCCAATAACGGTACGTACGGCTCGGCTTCTTCGGCGTCCTCATCTACGTCTTCTTCTGCAAACAATACTGGCAGCAACGGTAATGCAGCAGGAAGCAGCAGACCGGTATCGGGCGACATCTACGATTCGCGTTCGCCTCGTGAGGCTAACCGCAAGATATTCGCAAAGGACGAAGGCGAATACGTTGACTTTGTGGAAGAATAAAGAATATATCAGAAATACATTTATATAAAACAAAAACGCCCTGCAAAGGTAAATCATAACCTTTGCAGGGCGTTTTCTATTTAGGAGTTGTGAGTTTCTCTACTCCAACACAACCTTTCTTGCTAACAGACAGGCTCCGGTTATGCCGCCACGCTCGCGTAGCTTGGAGAGGCAGAGGCGTGTGTCCTTGTTGACAAGGTTGAGCGAATACTTTCTTACTGAAGTCAGAACGGACTGGAGGAGGAAGTCGCCTGTGCGAGCCATCACGCCACCGATTACCACGAGTTCGGGGTTGAAGATGTTGATGAGGTTGGCGACGGTCTCGCCGAGGTTGCGTCCTATCTTCTCAATGACATCTATGCAGAGCGGATCTTCATCGTTGATGGCGTCAATGATGTTGTCGAGCGTGAAGATGTCGCCTTCTTTCTTTGTGAGGATTGACGATTCGCCTGCCTCGATGCGCTGCTTTACGATGCGCTGAAGAGCGCTGCCCGAAGCTTCCGTCTCCAGACAACCCTTCTTGCCGCAATGGCAAAGGATGTCATTGTTGAAGACGTGCATGTGTCCTATCTCGCCGGCAAATCCCGAACGGCCTCTGTAGAGTTCGCCGTCGATGATGATGCCCAGTCCGAGACCCCAACTGTCGTTGATGAAGAGCACGTCCTTCTCTCCGCTCACCATTCCCTTCATATACTCTCCGTAAGCGAAGGCACGGGTGTCGTTCTCTATGCTTACGTTGATGTTTATCTTCTCTGAGAGAGTGTTGGTGAGAGGACTTTCGAGGAAATTGTATAATGTGTGCGAATAGCCGCTCTCTGAGTTGACGCGTCCGGAGATGCAGAATGTGACGTTAAGAATCTTGTCGTGCTTCACTTCCGTCTTTTCGATGAAGTTCTTCACGAGCGTGCACAGTTCGTCAATGGACTCCATCGTGTTGTTAATCAGACAAGGCACGTTGTCGTCCAGTTCTATAAGGTCGCCTCGGAAGTTCATAAGTCCGAGGTTAACGAAATTCTCCTTTATCTCGACACCGACGAAGAATCCCGAGTCGGGGTTGAGTCCGTAAAGTATAGGTCTGCGTCCTTCTCCAGTTTCCTGCTTTCCGTATTCGTTTACGTAGCCCATATTCTGCAACTCGCCCACCGCTTTGGTGATGGTCGGGATGCTGAGGTTTATTTCTTTCGCAAGTTCTTGGATGGTGGAATTACCGTTGGTTACGAAATATTTCAGGATTTTCTTTTTAAAGCAAACATTCTTCTTGTCGCCGTCAAGGTTAAAAGTGTTGAGCATAAGGTTTATTCTCCTATTATATATAAAGGTATTACCAGTGTTAGTTTGTTTTATGCAAAGTTACTGAAATTTGCTTTAAGTCACAAGTTTTGTGGGTAAAAATATAGCGGCAAGGTATAGACTCACGTCTACCTTGCCGCTTCGATTGAAATAACAACACTAATATATAAAAGGTATGAAATGTGCTTTATTATAATAGCTGTTGCTTAAGATCTTTGGTTAGATCTTGCTGATGATGCCGAGCTTGGATGCCTCGAGAAACTTCACGATGCTGTTGATTTCCTTTCCTGGAGGAACCTGCTCCTTAATCTGGTTGATGGCATCAAAGACGCTTGTCTGTCCGTGGAACACCAGACGGTATGCGTTGGCGATGTGGCTGATGACCTTCTCGGTTGTTCCAGACGACTGAAGGAGGGTCTCGTTAACGCCAGCGTAGCGAACGGGGTTGTCGGTTGCGACGATAAACGGGGGCACGTCCTTCGAGATACGTACACCGCTGGTAACCATAGATGCACCGCCGATGCGAACGTTTGAGTTGATGATGACACCAGATGAGAAGATTGCAGCGCTGTGAATCTCGCAGTCGCCAGCCACCTTCGTACCGTAACCGAACGTAACGTAGTCGTCAATCTTTGTGTCGTGTGAGATATGTACGCCCTCCATGAAGAAGTTGCGGTTGCCGATGCGTGTCTCACCGTCCTTGAATGTAGCACGGTTTACCACCACATTCTCACGGAAGATATTCTCATCGCCGATGACGAGGCGTGTCTCGTCGCCCTTGTAGTTGAAGTCCTGCGGTTCCGCACCGAGCACGGTGTTCTGATACACCTTGTTGCCACGACCCATAACGGTGCCCTTCATGATGCTTACGTAGGGGAAGATGATGCAGTCATCGCCGATAACCACGTCGTCCTCTATGTATGCGAACGGGTAGATTGTGACATTCTTGCCAATCTTTGCGCCCGGGGCTATGTATGCTTTATCACTAATCATAATTAATCTATTTACAAGTTACGAGTTATAAAAACTCCTAATTCCTAAAATCTTCCTCCTCCCAAAGCATAGTAGAGGTTTACGACGGCTTGCATCTTGTAGAAGTCGTCTGCCACCTTTGAGAGTTCTGCGTTGAGGAGGCTCTGCTGAGCGGTGATAATCTCGAGGTATGTGGCTGAGCCGTCGTTGAACAACATCTTGTTGTACTCTACGTTCTTCTTCAGACTCTCCACCTGCTTTGCCTCCAGCTCGCTCTTCTCCTTTGAAGAGTTGTAGAGCACGAGGGCGTTGCTTACCTCAGATCCTGCTGAGAGCACGGCGTTCTGCCATGTATTGAAAGCCTGCTCCTGCTTAGACTTAGCCACCTTCAGACCAGCAACGAGCTGTCCGTGAGCGAAGATGGGCTGCACGAGTGAGCCAACAGCAGAGAGAAGCCACTTGCCAGGATTGGTGATGCCCATGCCACCGGAATTGGTGAAGGCGCCTGTTCCTGAGATGGTGATGCTCGGATAGAAGCGTGAACGTGCTGTGTTTACGTCGTAGAAGCACTGTGCGAGCGACATTTCAGCGTAGTGAACGTCGGGACGGTTAGCGAGAAGCTGGATACCCACGCCCGTCGAGAACTTTGCGGGGAGCGACTGTCCCTCGAAGGTTCCGCGCTGGATGGTCTGTGCCTGCTGACCGAGAAGCAGCGAGAGCGAATTCTCTGTCTCGCGAATCTGACGCTTGAGGTCGGCTGCCTGAGCCTTCACGGAGTACATATTAGCCTCTGCACTCTGTACGCTGGTCTCCTTCACACGACCCAGTTCCTTCTGAATCTTCATGATGTTCCATGTCTCTTCGGTCAGCTTGGTCATGTCCGTTACCACCTGCAGCTGCTTGTCAAGCATGAGCAGAGTGTAATACATGTTGGCTATGTTCGAGATGATCTTGGTCTGCACCACCAGCTGATAGTCCTTCGTGGCGAGCAGAGACATCTGAGCCGAACGCTTCACGTTGAGCAGATTGCCGAAGAGGTCAATGCTCCACGATGCTGTGATGGGCAGCTGATAGGTCTTTGTGGCCTTGTTGCCGTCCCATGAAGCGATGGTTCCCTGCGGTGTGAAGGTGAAGCCGGGCACGAATGCCAGCTTAGCCACCATGAGCTGGTCTTCCACCATCTTGACGTTGAGTGCGGCATTCAGCATGTTGGTGTTGTTGGCTATGCCCTTCTCGATGAGCGACTGCAGCTGCGGGTCGGTGAACACCTGGCGCCAAGGCAGATTGCCGAAGCTTGCGGTGTCGGTGACGGCGAGCGTGTCAGTGTTGCTCACAACGTCGCGTACGAGTCCTTTGGTGTCCACCTCAGGACGCTCGTACTTGTTGTATATTCCGCAGCTGGTCATCAGAAGCGATGCCGATGCGAAAAGTATTATCTTGTTCAATTTCATTGTTTCGTCTTTTAATTTCTTAAGAGCTTACTTCGTATTCTTGTCAATCTGCTCGTTCAGCGCTCCAGCCACATACGGGTTGGTGTACTGGCGTACCTCGCTGTCCACGTCGGCATGGTCGTTCTCGAACTCGATAGGCTTGATCTTCTCCTGCAGAGTCTGGAAGATATAGAACAGGGCAGGCACAATCATAATCTGGCAGAGCATACCGATGAGCATACCGCCTACGGCTGCTGCACCAAGAGTCATGTTACCGTTGTAGCCTACACCCCACGGCATGAGCAATGGGAGAAGACCGATAATCATGGCCAATGAGGTCATAAGGATAGGACGCAGACGAGCTGACGCACCGAGCACTGCCGACCATGAGATGGCCATACCTGTCTGACGACGTTCGAGGGCGAACTGTACGATAAGGATGGCGTTCTTGGCAAGAAGACCCATAAGCATGATGAGCGCAATCTGCATGTAGATGTCGTTGTTCTTACCGAACATGTTGGTGAAGATAAACGCACCTGCAAGACCGAACGGAATGGAGAGGATTACTGACAGCGGCAGGATGTACGACTCGTACTGTGCCGACAGAATCAGGTAAACGAAGGTCAGACAGAGCACGAAGACGATGGCTGTAGAGTTGCTCGACTCCTGCTCGGTACGTGTCAGACCCGAGAACTCGTATGTGTATCCTGCGGGCAGAGATGTCTTTGCCACCTCGTCCATAGCCTTGATGGCATCACCCGTTGAGTAGCCCTCAGCAGCCGAAGCGTTCACGTTGATGGATGTGAAGAGGTTGAAACGGTCGATTTCCTGCGGACCGTATACGCGGCTCAGGTTTACGTACTCGTTAATAGGAGCCATCTCGCCTGCGCTTGTGCGGACGTAGATGTTGTCCAGACTCTTCAGGTCGGCACGATTCTCAGGTGCAGACTGGATGTACACACGATAGAGCTTACCGTATGCGTTGAAGTTAGAAGCATACATACCTCCGTAATAGCCCTGCATGGTGGTGAGGACAGTAGAGGGGTCGATGCCGCTCTGCTTACACTTCGATACGTCCACATCAATCTTATACTGTGGATACTTGGTGTTGTATGAAGTCATGGCGTTCGAAATCTCCGGACGCTTGTTAAGCTCTGCGATGAAGTTCTGTGTTATATCAAAGAACTTGTTGACGTCGCCACCGGTGCGGTCCTGCATAGAGAATGTCATACCGTTGGTGGCAGAGAAGCCCTGCACCATAGGCGGCTGGAAGGCAAGAATCTGCGCACCCTTGATGGCTGCGGTCTGCTTGTATATCATACCGAGCACCATTGTAGAACCGAGGTTGTGCACGCCGATATACTTCAGCGGGCCTTCCTCTTTCTGACGATCCTCGAAGCTCTTGAGCTTGATGATGAACGTACCCTGGTTAGAACCCTGACCTGCGATGAAGTTATAGCCGGTGATACGCATACGGCTGGCGATGGCGGGGTTGGTGGCAAGCATGCGGTCCACTTCGTCCATCACCTCATTGGTCTTCTTCATAGAAGTTCCCGGAGGTGTAGATACTGTACAGAATACGGTACCCGTATCCTCGTCAGGCACAAGACCGGTCTTTGTGGTGCTCATAAGCACGCCCATACCAACGATGGCGATGATTACTGTAACGATGGCGATGACGGGGCGCTCCACGATGCGACGCACACCCTTGGTATACTTCTCCTGAACCTTGCCATAAGCGGCGTTGAACGATGCGTGGAAGCGGTCAATCATGGTCATCTTGCGCTCCTTGCCCTCCTTGTCCTTCGGCTTCAGCAAGATGGCGCAGAGAGCCGGAGAAAGTGTCAAGGCGTTAAGAGCCGAGATGATAATTGAGATGGCCATGGTGATACCGAACTCACGATAGAAGGCACCTGACGTACCACCCATGAACGACACGGGGATGAACACCGATGCCATAACGAGGGTGATTGAGATGATGGCGCCCGAAATCTCGTTCATGGCGTCGATGGAAGCCAGCTTTGCCGACTTATATCCGAGGTCGAGCTTGGCATGCACGGCCTCCACCACCACAATGGCATCGTCCACCACGATGGCGATGGCAAGCACGAGGGCGGCGAGTGTCAGCAAGTTAAGCGAGAAGCCGAACGCATAGAGGAAGAAGAACGTACCTACCAACGATACAGGCACGGCGATAAGCGGGATGAGCGTTGAGCGCCAGTCCTGAAGGAAGATGTAAACCACGATGAACACGAGTATGAACGCCTCGCAGAGAGTCTTGATAAGGTCCTCGATAGAAGCGAAGAGGAACTCCGTTACGTCCTGCATGATGTCGAAGTGGATTCCCGGCGGCATTGTTGCCTCTTGCTCCTTGAGGAGCTTCTTGACGTTGGTGGCAATCTCAGTTGCGTTAGAGCCGGCAGTCTGTGTTACCATCATGGTAACAGAAGGTTTGCCGTTGTTCTTTGACTCTACTGTATACGAGAGGGCACCCATCTCTACGCGTGCCACGTCCTTCACGCGGATGGTCTGACCGTCCTGCGTTGACTTGATAATCATGTTGCCGAACTCCTCAGGAGTCTGCAGACGACCTCTATAGCGGAATGTATACTGATACTGGTTGTCCGACTGTTCGCCTACAGAACCCGGGGCTGCCTCGATGTTCTGCTGTGCAAGAACGCCAGTGAGGTCAGAAGGAATCAAGCCGTAGCTCTTCATCTTCACGGGGTCAATCCAGAGACGCATGGTGTAGTCCTTCTGCGAGAAGCACTGACACTCACCCACACCGTTCACACGCTTGATGGCAGGAACGACGTTGATGTTGGCGTAGTTGGTGAGGAACTTGTCGTCGTAGCGGTCGTCGTCGGCTGTAAGACCGAAGAGGATAACCGTTGACGACTGACGCTTCATAACCGTCACACCAGCCTTTGTTACCTCAGCCGGCAGCAAGGCAGAAGCCTGCGACACACGGTTCTGAACGTTCACCTGACACATGTCAGGATCCATACCCTGCTTGAAGAAGACGGTGATGGAAGCCGAACCGTCGTTGGTGGCTGACGAGGTCATGTAGGTCATGCCCTCAACACCGTTGATCTGCTCCTCCAGCGGTGCAAGCACCGAGTTGAGCACGGTCTGTGAGTTGGCACCTGAGTAGGCAGCACGCACCATAACAGTAGGAGGTGCCATGTTAGGATACTGCTCGATAGGCAGCGACACCAGACCGAGTACACCCAATATGACCACGAGGATGGAGATCACCGTGGAGAGCACCGGGCGTGTGATAAATCTATCTAATTTCATCTGTTTTCGTTTTATTACTACTTATCAATTCGTAACTACTGCATTCTTTTACTTTCCGAATGCCTTCTTCAGCTTCTTGATGTCGCCCTGAGCTTCACCCAGCTGCTCTGTCTTCTTCAGCTTCTCAGCATACTGAGCCTCTGTGACGGGCTTGATTTCCATGCCGTCCTGCAGAGATGTCACGCCGTTGACAACGAAGCGGTCGCCCACCTTCAGACCAGAAGTGATGATATAGTTCTTGCCGTCGTTCTGGGTGTTGAGGGTAACAGGAGTATACTTCACCTTGTTGTCCTTGCCTACGACGTAAACGAAGTGCTTGTCCTGAACCTCCACAACAGCGTCCTGTGGCACGATAACAGCATTGGAAGCAGTGTGAGGCACAACGATGGAGCCTGAAGCACCGGTCTTGAGCACGCGGTCAGGGTTGGGGAAGTCAGCACGCATTGACACTGTACCGGTGGTCGGGTCGATAACGCCACTTACAGTAGCCACCTTACCCGGGTGCTCGTAGATGGTTCCGTCAGCCAGCTGCAGCTTCACTGCCGGATAGCTGGCGATGGCAGCGTGTACGCCACCTGCTGTCTTGCTCATGTCGAGGAGGTCCTTCTCAGTCATTGAGAAGTACACCTGCATGGTAGAGTTGTTTGAAACGGTGGTGAGAGGCTGCTGTGAAGACGCGCTGACGAGAGCACCTACACGATAAGGCAGGTCGCCGATGACGCCGTTGGCAGGGCTTGTCACGAAGCAGAAGTTAAGGTTCTGCTTGGCAGAAATGTAAGCGGCCTCAGCCTGTGCCAGCTGTGCTGCAGCGCTTTCCATTGCGTTCTTTGATGACTGCAGCTCGTACGAACCGATAACATTGTTCTTGAAGAGCTTCTCAGAGTTTTTGTATGTAAGACGTGCAGTGTTGAGCTGAGCCTTTGCGGCGTTCACCGATGCCCTCGCCTGACGCACGGCGGCAGCGTAAGTGACGTTGTCGATGACGAAGAGCAGCTGACCGGCCTTTACCTGCTGACCTTCCTTAACGCAAAGCTTTGTGATGAAACCTGAAACTTTCGGACGAATCTCAACGTCCTGCACACCCTTGATGGTAGCGGGATAAGTGGTCTGGAGAGCAGCGTCCTGGCCCTGAACCGTACGTACGGCGTACTCGTTGTCGCCGAAGTTAGGCTTTCCGCCACTCTTTCCGCCTCCACAAGAGGCGAGTACTGCAGCAAAGGCTGCAACCAATAAAATCTTTGTTTTCTTCATACCTATTTTTTATTCTTTATTCTTTATTAATTTTGTCTGTTGTTATATATATGTATGTATATTCTATGAATGTAGAACTCAATGATTCATTTGGAAAACTAAAATCGCCATTTAAGTTTTCGGCTGCAAAGTTACTTAGATTAATACTATTATGATAATATTTTCCCTAACATTTAACAACTTTTATTCCTCGTTGGGAGTTATGGTCCATTGTCGTTTACTTATTGACTATTTATGCTTGACATCGGTCAATAATGTAAAAAATCATCCGTGTAACGAAAATGTAACGCCTTGGAAATACATGTGAATAGTATTTGCGCTATCTTTGCAAACGTAAAACAATGGTGAAACGAAACATACATATATATAAAGATGAAACAGAACCAGAAAATCCTTGTTGTGGATGACGAACAGGACTTGCTCGAAATCCTTAAGTTCAATCTTGAGACCGAAGGCTATGAGGTCACCACGGCAACATCTGCTGAAGAGGCTCTTGAGACGGACATCACCTCATTTGACCTTATTCTCCTCGATGTGATGATGGGCGGAATGTCGGGATTTGCGATGGCTAAGAAGCTGAAGGATAATCCTCAGACTGCAGGTGTGCCCATCATCTTCCTCACGGCACGCGACACGGAGAACGACACCGTAACAGGATTTAATCTCGGAGCGGACGACTATATCTCGAAGCCCTTCTCCATCCGTGAGGTGATGGTCAGGGTGAGGGCTGTGCTCCGCCGTACTGCTGCTGTGGACGACTCCGCCGAACCGCAGATATTGTCATATCAGGGCATCGTCATGAACCTTGACAAGAAGACGGTTAGCATAGACGGAGAGGAAGTGGCGTTCACGAAGACGGAGTTTGAACTGCTCCATCTGCTCCTCGACGAGCGCGGTCGTGTGTTCTCACGCCAGGAGCTCATCGAGCGTATATGGCCCAAGGACGTGCTCGTTCTGGACCGTACAGTGGATGTCAACATAACGCGATTGCGCAAGAAAGTTGGACGTTTCGCCAAGTGTATCGTCACAAGACTTGGCTTCGGATATTATTTTGACGAATAAAAGCTATGAAAAATTCTGTAGGAACCAAGCTCTATCTGAGCGTGCTTTCCGTCTTCCTGATTTTCGCCGTCTCGTTCATTGTCTTCCAGCAGGAACGCGAGAAGCAGTATAAGATTGACACGCTCAATCTAAAGCTGCAGGACTATAACAAGCACATGGAGGAGTCGGTGCGTCTCCTGAATCTCAGGACCGAGGCGCAGCTCGACCATTATGTCGACTCGCACAACTTCCCAAATCTGCGCGTTACCATCATACGCACGGACGGAAAGGTGACGTACGACAGCCGCTTGAAGGACTATTCTCACTTATCTAACCACATCACAAGACCAGAGATTGCCAGCGCATTGAAGGACGGAACCGGATCAACCGTCGACCGTAACAGCGAGACGTTGAGCGGCGACTACTTCTATTCCGCCACTTACTTTCCGCGCGACTCCTTCCTCATCCGCTCCGCCCTGCCTTACAACAACGACCTTACGAAGTCGCTTCAGGCTGACCAACATTATATATGGTTCGCTCTCTGCGCCATTCTGCTGCTCACCGTCATTCTCTATCGCTTCACGCACCGCCTCGGACACAACATCATGAAGCTGCGCACCTTTGCCACGCGTGCTGACCATAACGAGTCGCTCGACGTGGAAGACCTCGCTGTCTTTCCGAGTGACGAGCTGGGCGAGATAGCGGAGCGCATCATCAAGATTTACAAGCGACTGCAGACCACACGCCGCGAACAGGACATTCTCAAGCGCCAGCTCACGCAGAACATCGCGCATGAGCTGAAGACTCCGGTGGCGAGCATTCAGGGATACCTCGAGACCATTCTGGAGAATCCTAACATCAACGACACGATGCGTCAGCAGTTCCTCGAGCGCAGCTATGCCCAGAGCCAGCGCCTGACGTCGCTCCTGCAGGACATATCCACGCTCAACCGCATGGACGACGCTCCCGAGATAACCACACAGGAGCATGTGGACATCGCAAATATGGTGGCGAACATCCAGAAGGAGACGGCTCTTCAGCTACAGGAGAAGCACATGACCTTCGTAAACCGTCTGCCTACCGACCTCGTCATCTGCGGCAACGGCAGCCTTGTCTACAGCATCTTCCGCAATCTCACGGACAACGCCATAGCATACGCCGGCATAGGTACCACCATAACGCTCACGGCACAGCTCGTCCAGACCAACATAGAGGACAACGGCAAGTGGCATTTCTGCTTCTCCGACAATGGAGTGGGGGTGGCTCCCGAACACCTACAGCGCCTCTTCGAGCGCTTCTATCGGGTGGACAAGGGTCGCTCGCGCAAGATGGGTGGCACCGGACTGGGCCTCGCCATTGTAAAGAACGCCGTCATACTCCACGGAGGCACCATCAGCGTCCATAACAACGACGGTGGCGGACTCTGCTTCGAGTTTACGCTTAGGGCGTAGGGCTTGTCATGTTTAGATATAAAGGCTTTGTTAACTAATGCGTAACTTTATTGTTTTTACTTACATTAATCTTGTTATTCAGGATTTTTGGTTAAATTTGCATAGTAATACAAGTTAAAAGCAAACATGCAATATATCCTCAACGCTCCTTCACGGCTGGATGCCACCGTGAAGCTGCCAGCATCCAAGAGCATCAGCAACCGCGCCTTGATTATCCATGCCCTATCGAAAGGCAACATGCTGCCGGAGAACCTGTCTGTCTGCGACGACACGGAGGTGATTGTTAACGCCATGATGTACAGACCCGACACCATAGACATCAAGGCAGCAGGAACCGCCATGCGTTTCATGACGGCTTACCTGGCTGTTACGCCGGGCGAGCACACCATTACGGGTACGGAGCGCATGAAGCAGCGTCCGATAAAGATATTGGTGGATGCGCTGCGTTATCTCGGTGCCGACATTGAGTATCTCGGCGAGGAGGGTTTTCCGCCGCTGCGCATAAAGGGCAAGCCGCTCAACGGCGGACACATCGAAATACCTGCCAACGTCAGCTCACAATATATTTCGGCGCTGCTGATGATTGGTCCGGTTCTGAAGAACGGGCTGGAGATAAAGATGACGGGCGGCATCGCCTCGCGTCCTTACATCGACCTTACGTTGTGGATGATGAGGGAGTTCGGAGCTGACGCCGACTGGAGCGACTCAGAGACGCTGAAGGTGAACCCGCACCCTTACGAGCAGCACAAATATATCATCGAGAGCGACTGGAGTGCTTCGTCATACTGGTATGAGATGATGACCTTGGCGGAGGACCCGGAGTCGACGGTGATGTTCGACGGTCTGTTTGACGCATCGAAGCAGGGCGACTCCATCGTGAAGTATATCTTCTCGCTTATGGGCGTGAAAACCCGCTTCCTATCCAACGGCACGGAGGCTGCTCCAACGGTAAGACTGAAGAAATGGCCCTGCCGTCTGCCACGACTCGACTATGACCTACTTTCGGCACCCGACCTTGCACAAACCATCGTCGTGACCTGCGCTCTTATGGACATACCCTTCCGTCTCACTGGACTGGCAAGCCTCAGAATAAAGGAGACTGACCGCATTGAGGCGTTGAAGCGTGAGCTGAAGAAGCTGGGCTACGTGCTGCACGACGAGAACGGTGACACGCTCATCTGGGACGGCACGCGCTGCGAGGCAAGCATGGAGCCCATCGAAACCTATCAGGACCACCGTATGGCTATGGCGTTCGCGCCGGCTGCCATCAAGTTCCCCGGTCTGCGCATCAACGATCCGCAGGTGGTGACAAAGTCGTACCCGCAGTTCTGGGACGACCTCGAGATGGCAGGATGGAAGATAGAGAAGATAAAGGACTGACAAATACACATTATATAATATATAAAGAAAACCGCACAAGTGACAATACTGATACTGTCTATAGTAGCCCTCGGCGTTCTTGCAGCGATAGGAACGCTCATCGCCAACCGTGGCAAGGCCGACGACACGCCCATACACGTGGAGCAGACATGTGCCACCTGCGACGGCACCGCATCAACGAAGTGCGAGCAGGAATGCATGATGGAGGCTTCCACGAAACCGATAGAATACTTCGACGACGAAGAACTGGACGCCTTCAAGGGCACACATTCGGACGCATACACGGACGAGGAGGTGGAAGAGTTCGCCAACGTGCTCTACACCATGCGGCAGGACGAGGTGGCGGCATGGTGCCGAAGCCTCAACTTGCGCGGCATCGAACTGCCCGACCAGCTGAAGGACGAAGTGTTCATCATGCTCAAGTAGGACATTCTCTTGCACACTGTATGCCCAGTATTTTCCCTAAACACACACTTATACACATAATATTTTGCATCTCCTAAAGACCCGACATATCATCCCAATGCTCCTCGCAGCCGTCCTTCTGGCTGCGACAGGATGTTCTACGCAGAAAAATACGGCGAAGACAAGATGGTGGCATTCATTCAAGGCTCGATATAACACATATTATAATGGTACGCTTGCCTACATCGACGGTTCGCTTGAGAAAGAGAACGGCAACAAGGACAACTTCACGGAGATGCTGCCGCTCTACACCGTCGGCAACAAGCAGAGCCGCGAGATAGGCAAAGGCAACTTCGAGAAGGCCATAGAGAAATGTCAGAAGACCATCAAGCTGCACAGCATAAAGAAGCGTCCCGTCTGGGACAAGAAGCGACGCAAGACGGAGAAGGACATCGAGTGGCTGTCACGCCGCGAGTATAACCCGTTCCTGTGGAAGGCTTGGATGCTTATGGGAAGGTCGCAGTTCTACAAGGGAGCCTTTGACGAGGCTGTCTCCACATTCGCTTACATGGGTCGTCTGTATCAGACGCAGCCTGCCATATACGCCAAGTCGAGGGCTTGGCTCGCCAAGTGCTACCTGGAGGAGGGTTGGCTCTACGACGCCGAAGACGTGGTGAGGAACATGGAGCGCGACTCCATCCACTGGTCGGCACGCAAGGAATGGGACTACACCTATGCCGACTACTACATCCACACGGGCGACTACGCCAAAGCCATACCCTATCTCAGAAAGGTGATAAAGCATGAGATGCGACGCAAGCAGCGTGCACGCGAGTGGTATCTGATGGGACAGCTGCAGGCAGCGCTCGGCAACAAGGCGGAGGCTATGCGTGCCTACAAGCGAGTGATAAGGCAGAACCCGCCTTACGAGGTGGAGTTCAACGCACGCATTGCCATGACTGAGGTGATGTCAGGCGGACAATGGAAGAAAATGGTGAGCCGACTGAAGAGAATGGCGGCTTCGGACAAGAACAAGGAATATCTGGACCAGGTATATTATGCCATCGGCAACATATATCTGGCGCAGAACGATACGGCTAAAGCCATCAGCGCATACGAGCGCGGTGCTGCCAAAGCCACAAGGTCGGGCATCGAGAAGGGCGTGCTCCTGCTCAAGTTGGGCGACATCTATTGGGAGATGGAGCAATATAACGATGCCCAGAGATGTTACGGAGAGGCCATCGGACTGCTGGACAAGGAACGTAAGGACTACGAGGAACTGTCCCATCGCTCGAAGGTGCTCGACCAGCTGGTGCCATATACCGACGCCGTACACCTGCAGGACTCGCTGCAGTCACTTGCCAAGATGGATGAGAAAGACCGCAACGCTGCCATCGACCGAACCATCGCCGAACTGAAACGTAAGGAGAAGGAGGAGCGTGACCGACAGGCTGAGCAGAATGCGCAGGAGACCATGCAGCAGAACAGCGGCAACAACAACATGCAGCAGCAGAACAACCGACAGCAGAACAATACCAATCAACAAAACAACGGTCTGTGGTATTTCTATAACGCCACGGCTGTAAGCCAGGGTAAGTCTGCCTTCCAGAAAATGTGGGGCAAGCGTGAGAACGTCGACAACTGGCAGCGCGTCAACAAGACGGTGGTGAACTTCGGCGGCAATCAGGAGGAAACGGAGCTTAGCGAGGCTCAGCTCGACTCCATCGCACGTCAGGAAGCCATCGAGGACTCGCTGGCTCAGATAGCGGACAGCGCACAGAACGACCCGCACAAGCGCGAGTATTATCTGGCGCAGATTCCGTTTACGGAGGATCAGATTGAGGCGAGCAACAAGATAATTGAGGACGGTCTGTTCAATGCAGGCGTAATCTTCAAGGACAAGCTCAACAACTTGCCGCTCTCAGAGAAGCAGCTCAAACGACTGACAAGCCAATATCCCGACTTCGAGAAGATGGCGGACGCATATTATCACATGTATCTGCTCTATATGAGGAAGGGCGAAACGGACGTGGCGGAAGGATATGTGGAACGGCTTAAGAAGGAATATCCCGAAAGCGAATGGACCACGCTCCTATCTGACCCTTACTTCGTGGAGAACGCCAAGCTCGGCGTACACATGGAAGACTCGCTGTATGCCTCGACGTACGATGCCTTCAAGGCAGCTCGTTACGCGGAGGTGAGTGGCAATGTGCGCATATCCGACAGCCGATTCCCGCTCGGCGCCAACCGCGACAAGTTTGTCTTTATAGGCGGATTGTCGAAGCTTAACGAGGGCGACGCTGAGGGTTGTCTTGAGGATATGAACACGGTGGTGAAGAAATGGCCGCAGAGCGGAGTGGCTGAGATGGCGGGCATGATAGTGAAGGGCGTCAGCGAAGGAAAGCGTCTCAAGGGCGGAAAGTTCGACCTTGACAATGTTTGGGAAAGACGTTCGGAGGTGCTGACCGACAACGACTCTACCGCTGTACGCGAATTGTCGGACGAACGATTTGCCGCTTTCACATTCATGATAGCCTACAAGCCGGACTCTACGGACGAAAACCGACTGCTCTTCGAGCTTGCAAGGTATAACTTCACCAGCTTCCTCGTGCGCAATTTCGACATCGCCGTGGAGGATGCTGACGGCGTTCATCGCATGAAGGTGAGCGGATTCCGCAACTATGACGAGGCTTTGCAGTACGTAAGACAGCTCTTCACCAACAAGACCATCACGTCATTGATAGGCAGAAACCGCACTATTATAATCAGCGAGAAGAACTTGCCGTTGCTCGGACGACAGTTCAGCTACGACGATTACGCCCGCTTCTACGACAAACACTTCGCTCCGATAAAGATTAGCGACGAGCAACTGCTCAATGTTCCGGAGACCGTGACAACGCCGAAGCCGAAGGACAACAAGAGGGAAATGCCGGAAGACGGCTCGTACGACCTCGAAAATCCGAACGGCAGCAACGGTTCTACCGATACTTTCCTGGACTTGCAGGACAATCCGACGGAAGGAAAGCAGGAGGGCGAGACGCTCATAGAGGCTCCCACAACGGGCAATACCGTGAAGGAGGAATCAGGAACAACCGTAACTATGGAGTCGACGACGACTGTTAAGGACGAACCGGGCGGCACCACAATAATGGAGGAGCCGACCGTCAAGGAGAATCCGACAAAGCCAAACGTGGAACAGAATCTGATTATAGAGGAGCCGATAACTGAGCAGAAACCGACTGTTAAGGAGCAGAAACCGACTGTTAACGAACAGAAACCAGCCGTTCATGAGCAGAAACCTGCCGTTAAGGAGCAGCCTACGCAGAAGGAGAAGCCTTCGTCAAAGTCGCTGGAGGACGAGTTCTTCTTCGGTGACGACCAGCAACCAGCCACAAACAGCGGCTCAGGATCGAAGAAGAAGCAGAACAACAGCACGGATTTCGACGACGAATATTACGAGTTGGACGGATTCTAAGCAATGAGTCGGAAGGATTATTAGCAACATAATACATCATCAAATAAAGGAAATTGACAATGAGCACAGGACACTTATTATGGGTGGATGACGAGATTGAACTCCTTAAAGCCCATATCATATTTCTTGAGAAGAAAGGCTACGATGTCACTACGGTCAGCAACGGCACGGACGCCATAGAGGAATGCCGACAGCAAACCTTCGACCTCATCTTGCTGGACGAGATGATGCCGGGCCTGACCGGACTGGAAACGCTGCAAGTGATAAAGGACATACAGCCCGCCACACCCGTTGTCATGGTGACAAAGAGTGAGGAGGAGAACATCATGGACCAAGCCATAGGTTCGAAGATAGCCGACTATCTCATCAAGCCTGTCAATCCAAGCCAGATATTGCTGACCCTGAAGAAGAACATACACCAGCGTCAGATAGTCACGGAAGTGACGCAGACAGGATATCAGCAGAACTTCCAGAACATCACAATGCAGATTGGCGACAGCCGAACCGTGGATGAATGGAAGGACGTTTACCGTCGTCTTGTGCATTGGGAGCTGGAGCTTTCTGACACAGACTCGGGCATGACGGAGATGCTGCAGATGCAGAAGGAGGAGGCAAACAACGCTTTCGCCAAGTTCATCAAGAACAACTATCTCAGTTGGGTGGCTCCCGGACAGACTGACCGTCCGCTTATGAGTCCGGATATATTCAAGAACAAGGTGTTCCCCACCATTAACGGCGGCGACAAGGTATTCGTCATCGTAATAGATAACTTCCGCTACGACCAGTGGAAACTGCTGGCACAGGAAATCGGCGACATGTTTGACATTGAGGAAGACATGTATATGAGCATCCTGCCTACAGCCACACAGTACGCCCGCAACGCCATCTTCTCCGGTCTTATGCCGAAGCAGATAGAGAAGATGTTCCCCGAACTGTGGATTGACGAGGACGAGGACGAGAGCAAGAACATCAACGAGGAGCCGCTGCTGAAGAAGCAGATAGAGAGGTTCCGTCGCCACGATACGTTCTCTTACCACAAGATCAACGATTCGGTCGGTGCCGACAAGCTGCTCGAACGTCTCGGCGACCTGATGAAGAACGACCTTAATGTGGTGGTGGTCAACTTCATTGACATGCTTTCGCACGCCCGAACAGAATCGAAGATGGTGCGCGAACTTGCCAACAACGAGTCGGCTTACCGCAGCATTACGCTCTCATGGTTCCGCCATTCGGTTATGGCTGACCTTCTGAAAGCGCTCTCACAGCGCGACTGTAAGATTATCCTCACCACCGACCATGGCAGTATTCGCGCCTCGAAGCCGGTGAAGATAGTTGGCGACCGCAACACTAACACCAACTTGAGGTATAAGCTCGGTAAGAATCTGAACTGCCAATCGAAGGAAGTGTTCGTTATAAAGAATCCGCAAGAAGCTCAGTTGCCAGCGCCGAACATCTCCACTTCGTACGTCTTCGCTACGGGCAACACGTTCTTCGCTTACCCCAACAACTACAATTACTACGTATCTTACTATCGCGACACGTTCCAGCACGGTGGCATTTCGATGGAAGAGATGCTCATCCCGCTGATAACGCTGAGCCCGAGGAAGAAGTAAAACGACAACAACAATAAAACCGTAAACGGATAATACATATATTTATGGAAATCAGAATCAATTCCCTGGCAGACATAAACGAGGCTGCCAAGCAGTTCATCGCCAACATGGGCAACGGCAAGGTATTTGCTTTCTATGGCAAGATGGGAGCCGGAAAGACCACCTTCATCAAGGCTATATGTGAGGAAATGGGCGTGGAGGACGTAATAACGTCACCCACTTTCGCCATCGTAAACGAATATACAAGCCAGAAGACAGGCGATACCATCTACCACTTCGACTTCTATCGCATCAAGAAACTGGAAGAAGTGTACGATATGGGCTATGAAGACTACTTCTATGGTGGCAGTATCTGCTTCCTTGAGTGGCCCGAACTCATAGAAGACCTGCTTCCTGAGGACGCCGTGAAGGTAAGTATAGAGGAGACAGAGGACGGCGGAAGAATCGTAAAGTTCTAACTGTCGTTACAAAAAAATCCGCAACGCTAACAGAATGGCGTTGCGGATTTTTTTTTGTTATTCCCTTATAAGGCCATAAAAGACCATTGATAAGGTCATAAGAGATTATCTATAAGGTTATGAAAGCCTATTCGATGACCAGCTCCACGGGGCAATGGTCGCTGCCGAACACCTCGTTATGGATGGATGCCGCGGTCACACGGCTCATCAGTCGCTCCGATACGATGAAGTAATCGATGCGCCATCCAGCGTTCTTCTCGCGTGCCTTGAATCGGTAAGACCACCACGAATAGGTAGGATCGTCGGGGTGAAGCGTTCTGAACGTATCGACAAAGCCCTCTGAAAGAAACCTTGTCATCTTCGCACGCTCCTCGTCCGTGAATCCGGCGTTCTTGCGATTGGTCTTCGGATTCTTCAGGTCAATCTCCTCGTGCGCCACATTAAGGTCGCCACAGAGAATGACTGGCTTGCGGGCGTCAAGTGTCTTGATGTACGCAAGGAAGTCGTCCTCCCAAGTCATACGGTATTCCAGTCGGCGCAGACCGTCCTGCGAGTTGGGTGTATAGCACGTTACGAGGAAGAAATCGTCCATCTCCAACGTGATGACACGGCCCTCATGGTTGTGTTCGTCCTTCTCTTCTCCTATGCCATAGCTGACCGACAACGGCTTGAGACGCGTATAGATGGCAGTACCTGAATAGCCTTTCTTGTCGGCATAGTTCCAGTATGAGCTGTAGCCTTCAAACTGAAGGTCTAACTGTCCCGCCTGCATCTTCGTCTCCTGAAGGCAGAAGAAGTCGGCATCAAGCGTACGGAAAGACTCCTCAAAGCCCTTCTGCACGCAAGCGCGCAGTCCGTTGACATTCCATGAGATAAACTTCATAATTACTTAGAAAGACAGGTGAATAAGAGATTGCGGAAGAACTGTTTCGACACCTGATTATTGAAGTCAACCGGAGCCTTGTCGAACGTAATCGAGTTGAGGTACATGTTGAACTCGAAGGTGCGTGTCGTGTAGTTGTAGTTGCCTCCGAAGTTGTTGGTAAGGAACACGAAGTAGACGTCGTGCTTGCCACCGTCATACTCGAGAGTCTGCTTGAAGTAGATCGGATTGACGAAGAACGAGATGGCTGAACTGGTCACGAATGACGTTGTGGGCACATAATAGTAGCACTTGAGGTCAAGCTTTGTGTCCAGCTTACCGATTGCCTCCTTAAGGCTGCGGAGCTTCTGAACCTCCTGATTGTTTGATCCTGCGTAAGGAGTGTTAAGGTTGATGCATGAGTCGAGCACGCTTACGGGGAAGTCAGACAAGGTAAGCGTAGAGTCAGTACGTACGGTCCAGCGTGTCTGAACAGAGTCGTACTTCACGTACTGCTGCTTCTGAGCGTCGGCATAATAGACGCGCATCTTACCAGAATACATATTAGCCATAGTCGACTGGTACTGCTTCTGGGTCTGATAGTCGATGGAATAGTCCGTCGAGTCAGTGTTGCACGATGTGAAGGAGATGGCGATGGCCATCATTCCGAATACAGACAATAGAATAGTCTTGAGATTTTTCATTGTTCTTTGTTTATTTTTTAGTTGTTAATCTATACATTAAATGCACGATTAACGTATATCTTGCCTGTGGAAGTCAAGTTTTTTTTAGAATTTATGCGAGTTTGAATTGACCAGCTCCATAAACTCCTGTCTTGTCTTGGCCTGCTCGAAAGCGCCACAGAAGTCGGACGTAACAGTTATGGAGTTCTGCTTCTCCACGCCGCGCATCTGCATGCACATGTGCTTTGCCTCTATCACAACCATGACGCCAAGCGGATGAAGTGTCTCCTCAATGCACTCGCGAATCTGCTGCGTAAGGCGCTCCTGCACTTGCAGACGGTGCGAGAAAATGTCAACAACACGGGCTATCTTGCTTAGTCCGGTGATGTATCCGTTGGGGATGTATGCCACGTGTGCCTTGCCATAGAAGGGCAGCATGTGATGCTCGCAAAGCGAGAACAGGTCGATGTCCTTCACCACCACCATCTGATTGTAGTCTTCCTTGAAGAGTGCGTCCGTCAATACCTTTTTAGGGTCCTGCGTATATCCGCGTGTGAGCACCTGCATGGCCTTTGCCACGCGCATAGGTGTCTTCACAAGTCCTTCGCGTTCCACGTCTTCTCCAAGCAGCGTGAGAATGCTCTTATAGTGTGATGCAAGGTCGTCCAGACCTTCTCTGTATTCCGGATTATCCATATTTATATTTTTGAGTTTTGAGTTTTATATCAGATTATTACGCGGCTTAATACGCTACGTTTATTTTTCCGCTGACGATGCACGCCTGTCTATATCCGAGTTTCTTCACCTGCGAGAGTACGCGGTTGGCCTCTTGGTATGAGCGGTAGTTGCCTACACGGCAAATCCATCGCGGTGAATAGAAATGCACGTACACCGGCTGGTCCGGCATGGCACGCTTTACGGCGTAGCCCGCCTTCTGCGCTTTCAGCTTGTCAGCCCTTGAATTGCCGCCGGCAAACACCTGCACACGGTAACCGTTCACCTTATACGAGCGTCTCATCACCTTCTTGCTTGTGTCTACGTAAGGCTCCTCGGTCTTCGTTTCGGGCTGCGTCTGCTCATGCTTCTCCTTAGGAGGCTGTGCTTCATGCTTCTCCTTAGGAGGCTGTGCTTCATGATGCTCCTTGGCATCGTGATGCTTGGCAGAGTCGGCTTCATGATGCTTGGCAGAGTCAGGCTCATGCTTAAGAGTTTCGTTCTTATGAGGTGTCTGTGCCTCATGACGAGTCTTTGAGGAGTCGGCATGCTCTGTCGGCTTCTTCGTCACGTGTTGCTGCTCCTGCTTCGCCGCGCTGACGTCAGCCTTATTCACAAGGTCTTCTATCTCTTTGCTCTGTGTCACGGTTACGCTTCCCTTCGCCTGCTTCTTTTCCTGCAGATGCTGGGTGAACGATTGCGCTCCGGCTGTAGTCGTGATGCAGAGTGCTAATGCCAGAGTGTAGAAGATGCGTCTGATGTTGGTTTTCATATCGTGCTTAATAAACGGAAAATCAGTGGGACGACGGAATCCGTGTCCGCTGTCCCACTGTTTTTGTTAAATTCAATGAAGTGATGATATGTTCATCCCTCTTCGCTGATTACTTCTTCCAAGCGTCGATGATGCCCTTGAAGTCAGCGCACTTCAGAGAAGCGCCACCGATCAAGCCACCGTCGATGTTGGGCTTAGAGAAGAGCTCAGGAGCGTTGCTTGCCTTGCAGCTGCCACCGTAGAGGATAGATGTCTCCTCAGCAGCCTCCTTGCCGTACTTCTCAGCAACGATAGAGCGGATGTATGCGAGCATTTCCTCAGCCTGATCAGATGTGGCAGTCTTGCCAGTACCGATAGCCCAAATCGGCTCGTAAGCGATGATGATGTTCTTCCAAGCCTCAGCGTCAAGGTGGAATACAGAGCCAACGAGCTCAGCCTTCACTACCTCGTTCTGCTTCTCAGCCTCACGCTCCTCGAGAGTCTCGCCGCAGCAGAAGATAACCTTCAGACCGTTAGCAAGAGCGAGGTCTACCTTCTCCTTCAGGATCTCAGCTGTCTCGCCGTAGTACTGGCGACGCTCTGAGTGACCGAGGATAACATACTGTGCACCTGTGCTCTTTACCATAGAGGCAGAAACCTCGCCTGTGTAAGCACCCTTCTCCTTATTGGCGCAGTTCTCAGCACCAAGACCTACTACTGAAGCGTCGAGCACCTGAGCTACTGAAGCGAGGTGAACGAACGGTGTGCAGATTACAACGTCACAGTTGGGCTTCTCAGCTGCGAGAGCCTCGTTGATTTCCTTTGCAAGTGCTACACCCTCCTGCAGGTTAAGATTCATCTTCCAGTTACCTGCTACAATTTTCTTTCTCATTTTCCTATTGTTTTTAAAGAATTGATATAATTTGTTTGACTTTTCCTTGTTTCTTACCCACTTGCTCCATGCCCACATTCTGTCGGCTATGGTCAGCAAGAGCAGCGGCAGCACGAAGGTCATGAGCACCTTCAGTATGCGCGACGCTGTGTTGTCCTTCGGCATCTGCCCTATCTCAAGCTTGCCGAGCGGTGCGGTCAGCTCGTCGGTAGTGGGCAGCTGGTTGTGGCTCCACTTTCCTATTATCACTCCGTCCTTGAGGAGGAGCAGCCCGGGATTGCTTCTTATGACGGTCTTGAGCGTCCGTTCGTCGGTGGTGCAGAAGGGATATTCGGCTCCCGTCATGTCTATCCAACGCTGGATGTCCTTCTCCGTACTTGCCGTGAGGCAATAGAAGGGCACCTTATAGTCCGTGGCATACTCATATATCTGGTCTATGTTGCCGAAGTTAGAGTCGTCGGCATAGCCGAGATGCGGCGATATAAGCAGGAAGGTGTAGCCCTTATGACTGAGCACCGCCTCCGTGATGTCCTCTCCCGTGCTGTTGAGCGTTATGGAGAAGTCGTGGATGGGCGGCTCATATCCTGCCTTTGTCTGCACGGTCTTCGAGTCGACGAACTCCCATGTTGAGTCAGGATAATTCTCAAGCGTGAATTCCTTCGTCTGTCCGTCCTTCTTCATGATGAAGGTGGTGACAAACTCCGGTTGCTCTGCTCCCTCCGGTATCTCCATACCTTTCTTTATGTCCGTGCCCACACGATAGGGACGGAAGTCGAATGTGGGGAGGGCATAGAGGCAATAGAGGCTTGTGAGCACGATGTAGATGACCGTATAGTTCAGCACTATCCACTGGTTGCTCTTCGATATGAGTCTCTTCATGTCCTTGCGCCACCTTGCCACAACTATGGCACAGACGAGCAGCACGATGTTCTTCGCTAATGTCTCGGCATTGGTAAGCTTTATGGCATCGCCGAAGCATCCGCAGTCTTTCACCGGGTCGGCGGCGTAAATCCATACCGTCAGCGCTGTCATAAACACCATCATCGCCAGTATCAGGCGCGGCACGATGCGTCGTCGTACTGAGAAGAGCAGGAAGATGCCGAGCGAAAACTCGAGGGCGGCAAGCCCGACGGCACCGCCAAGCGTAACAAAGTCCGGCACATAGTCAGACAGCGACATCGCAATCAGATAGTCGTCCAGCTTGTATTGCGTGCCAAGCGGATCGACTGCCTTCACGTATCCTGACAGTATGAACGTCAGCGCGAGCAAGAGCCGGCATATATTCACGATTATGATACGCAGCTTCTTCATGTCCTTACGTTTTTCGGTTTACTGACCGTCCACGGTCTTTATGGCTCCGAAGCAGGCATAATTGATGATGTCCATGTAGTTGGAGTCGATGCCTTCGGAGACGAGCGTGCCTTCCTGAAGATCTTCCATCTCCTTTACACGCTGTATCTTGGTGAGTATGAAGTCGGTATAGCTGCTCACACGCATGTCGCGCCACGCCTCGTTATAGTCGTGGTTCTTGCGGAGCATCAGTTCAAGGCATTCCTTGGCGTGGCGGTCATACATCTCCATAGCCTGTGCAGGATTGATGTCCACGGTGTCCACGAAGCCATGCTCGAGCTGTATCAGCCCGATAATACCATAATTAATAAGTGCGATAAATTCTGGGCGTATGCCCTCTCCGACGAGCGATGTGCCCGTCGTTTCAAGTGAGCGGATGCGCTTTGCCTTGATAAAAAGTTGGTCTGTGAGGGACGACGGACGCAATATGCGCCACGAAGCTCCATAATCATGAAGTTTCTTCTCGAAGAGCGTACGACACTCCTGCATCACGGCTCTGAATTGTTCCTCTGTTTTAGTTGTATCCATAATTCGGCGCAAAAATACGAAATTCTCTCGATATGAGCAAGAAAAGGCTGATTTTTACTGCTGTTTCTGCCTCATTCGTATCATTCTTACCACTCCGCACATTGCCTCATAACGTGCCTGGAGCGAATCTCGCTTTGCTCCGAGCAATGCGCGTTTCAGTCTGTCTGTCTCGTTTTCCGCCATGCGGATGGCCTCCTGCAGTCTTACGTCAGTCTCAGCCACGTCCTTCTGCGCCATCTTCAGCGAAGCGTCCTGCCATATCTTCAGCGCCTTCTTACGAGCCTCCACCGCCATCGGGAAGCGTTCGCGCAGCGACGTAATGGAGTCGAGCGTCGCTGCATACTTGCCCTCAGCATACAACTTTTCAATGTTATCGAGCGTCGGCTGAGCCTTCTCGTCTTCAGTCGGAGCGCAAGCCACAAGCGCCGTTCCGACCATGAATGTAAGCATTATTCGTTTCATTTCCCGACAAAAGTACAACAATATAATGCAAACGACAAGAAAATTCCATTTTTTAACTATCAAAGAAGAATTGATACAATTGTTCGAACGTTGATTTTAAAGTCACCATCTGTCTCGCTTGCCATACTTGCGCTTGTCGTAGTGCTTGTGGTGCTTGTGGTGCTTGTCGTAGTGCTTGTGGTGCTTGTCGTAGTGCTTGTGGTGTTTGTCGTAATGCTTGTGGTGTTTGTCGTAATGCTTCTTGTAGTGCTTGTGGTGCTTCGGATACTTGTGATAGATATTGTGGACGTATACGTCGTTACGCCATTCTATCGGGCGATAGAAGTAGTAAGCCTCCTTGAATCTCTGCCATTGTCTGGCTGTGAGCATTTTCCTCAGCTCCCTGTTGCGGCATTCCCATCCGTATGAGTCGATGTCGCGGTAGCTGCGGATGCCGTTGAGATAGTTTAGGTTGATGTTAAGTATACCGTTGCGCTGTGCATTGGTGAGTCCCAATTCCAGTACCATCTTGTCAGTTATCAAGGTGGCTTCTGCGCGGACGTTGGCGAGTCTCTGTGCGTACGCGGATGTCATCATTAAGAATGCCGCTACGATTGCTAATAATGTACGTTTCATAATCCAAATCTGATTTTAAGGGTTATTACTTATATTGTTAGTTTTCTGCTGCAAAGATAGCTTATTCCCGCTTATCAAACAAGGGAAAAACCATAAACCGACGTATGGTTTTCCCTAAATCGTATAGGGAGTTGCTACAGCCGTATCGCCGCCATTTCTGAACAGCTGTGAAAAAAGCGCTTAGACAGACCTAAATTGTTAAAATCGCAAAAAACTGAGTATTTTTATCATAAGTATGTCGTATAGATATTTAAAAATGTGTAATTTTGCAGCTACGTGCCAAAAATGCCGAATAATACAATAAATAATATATAAATACACTACATTACAAAAAAATGAACATTTCATTCGAAAATCCCGACAAAGTGAATGGTCTTTTGACCATCACAGTCGAAGAGGCAGACTTCAAGGACTCTGTCGAGAAGACACTCAAGGACTATCGTAAAAGAGCAAACATCCCCGGTTTCCGTCCGGGTCAGGCCCCGATGGGTCTCATCAAGCGTCAGTTCGGCGTATCTGTACGTTACGACGCAGTTAACAAGTTTGTAGGCGAGCAGCTTTACAAATACATCCAGGACAATAACATCCAGATGCTCGGCGAGCCCCTGCCTTCTGAGAAGCAGGAGACTCCGGCTGACATCGAGAAGCCCGCTCCTTATACATTCGTGTTCGACGTAGCTGTTGCTCCTGAGTTCAAGATTGAGCTCAACGGCCGCAACAAGATCGATCACTACACCATCAAGGCTGATGACAAGCTCATCGACGAGCAGGTGGAGATGTTCCAGAGCCGTGCCGGCAAGTACGAGAAGGCTGAGGAGTATGACGCAGAGAAGAACGACCTTCTCAAGGGCGACCTCCGCGAGCTTGACGCTGAGGGCAACACCAAGGAAGACGGCATCACCGTTGAGGGCGCTGTTCTGATGCCTTCATACATCAAGGTGGACGAGCAGAAGGATCTCTTCAAGGGCTGCAAGCCTGGTGACATCATCACCTTCAACCCCCGCAAGGCTTATCCGGAGGGAGAGGCTGAGATCTCTTCACTTCTCAAGATTGACCGCGAGGTTGCCAAGACTCTCGAGTCTGACTTCAGCTACCAGGTCACTGAAATCCAGCGCTTCGCTAAGGCTGAGCTCGGTCAGGAGCTCTACGACCAGGTATTCGGCGAGGGCGAGGTAAAGAGCGAGGAAGAGTTCCGCAACAAGATTGCCGAGACTCTCAAGCCGCAGCTCGAGCAGAACGCTGACTACAAGTTCATGATCGACGTACGCAAGTACTGCGAGGACAAGGTTGGCGAGCTGACATGGCCGGACGCACTCCTCAAGCGCATCATGCTCCTTAACAACAAGGACAAGGGCGAGGATTTCGTAGAGAAGAACTACGATGAGAGCATCAAGCAGCTCAAGTGGCACCTCATCAAGGAGCAGCTCGTTAAGGCTCAGAACATCAAGGTTGAGGACGCTGACGTTAAGGCTGCTGCCGTTGAGATGGCTCGCATGCAGTTCGCTCAGTATGGCATGACCAACGTTCCTGATGAGTATGTTGAGAACTATGCTAACGAGCTTCTCAAGAAGCGCGAGGCTGTTGACAACTTCGTAGAGCGTGCCATCGACATCAAGCTCGCTGCTGCCCTCAAGGCTGCCGTAACTCTGAACGAGAAGGAAGTAACTCTCGAGGAGTTCAACGAGATGATGAAGTAATACGATATACTTTTTATCAGACAAATACAGTAAAGGCTGTCATGTAGGAGCATTATGCTTCACATGACAGCCTTTTTTGTTTCTACGTAGATGCTGTGTGGGAGTACCTTTAGGAAAAAGACCGGTTTATTGAATAATTAATGTTATAATTTGGCTAATCAAATATAATTTGTTACTTTTGCCCCGTAATCATTAATAAATAATAACGAAAAACATATCGCTATGAAAAAATTTTTACTCGCTTGCGCATGTGTAGGTTCACTTGCGCTGTCATCCACACAGTATATAAATGCCCAGACAATGGTGACACAGTCCTTTCAGGACTTCATGATTTCCGATCCTTATTATGGTGGTGAAACGATGGGCGCTACTGGTTATTTCCAGCACGTGTCTTCCAACGGCAAGTATGCTGTAGGCTATGACGATTCGCAGATAAACTTCCAGTTGGGCGGCGCATTCCTTTGGCAGGCTTCAGATCCGACAGAACTTACTCCGCTCGGCCTTACATACAACCGCATCTCGGCTTGCGACGTCTCTAACGACGGCATCATCGTTGGTAGCTTCGAGCAGCGCGAAGATGAGGAAAAGAATGCTGTATGTTATCCTGGATGGCGCAGCGTGGACGGCGACTGGCAGCAGCTGCCCGTACCCGCTCACTATTCACAGAAGCAGGCTAAGACTGAGGACTTCGCTGAGGAGGCTCGCGCCATTACTGCCGACGGCAAGTACATCGTCGGACACCTTAGCCTTAAGGTAGGCGAGAAGGAGATTCTGGAAGGACAGAAGATGGAGATTCTGCACGACTCACCGGTGGTGTGGGAGAAGCAGGGCGACTCATACGTTCTCAGCGCCGTGTATGACCAGCTTGGTCAGCCTGGCAAGAACAAGATGTATGTTGACGGTGAGCTCGTGGAGCAGGCTGATTCGGCTTACTTCACACAGTTCTTCGTGCGCGATATCAGTGATGACGGCAAGACCATCGTGGGTCTGAACGTAGCCGGTAGCGGCGGTTTCAATCCTGCTTTCATCCGCGACGGCGAGCTGGTTCAGCTCTTCAACTGTGGCGACGAGGAAGACTATGAAGGAGAAGACGAGACTACGACTGTAAACTTCAATGGCGGTACGCTCCTCAGCATTGACGCTGAAGGCAATATGTATGGCTATTATGTAGACGCTGACGCAAATCAGATGTACTTCGTATATACTGCTGACGGCAAGCTGGAGTATACTGACGACTTCTATTCATGTGGCGCTAAAGGCAAGCGTATTTCAAGCTCGGCTTATGGCTTGAATCCTGCTTATTGCTGTAGCGCTGACGGCAAGGTAGTAGCTGGTGGTGGAGTTACTTCTGACGGTCAGGTTGCGTTTAACTATCCGGCTATCAGCTACGACGAATCAGTTACTTCCGTTAAGACTATCGACAGCATCCGCAAGGACGTGAACGTAAGATTCTCTGGTCGCAACTTCGTTTACATCACAGGCGAATATAGCTCAGCCGATGTATATGCAGCAGACGGTACTCTCGTTTCTCGCGTAGGTCAGGGCACACCGGTTAACCTCTCTGGTCGCTCAGCAGGCACATACGTCGTTAAGGTGCAGACCGCTGACGGCGTTAAGACCTTCAAGGTGGCTAAGTAATAAGACACATTCTAACGGATGTTTACCCCAACATTAACTGAAACAAAACGTATGAACCTTACATTAAATAAGGAAATAAGAATCATGGGCTTCGTGCTCATGATTCTTTTTGGTATTAGGGCGTATGCTGCGGAAGCTACGCTCACCATAGGCAACAACAAGAATTCGCTCACAAATTATGAGTCGGTTAAGGGCGGCAAGGCAGGTGCGGCGCTCTTCTTCGACGCTGCGTATATGTCGGCATACAAGGGTTGTCGGCTTACGGAAGTGAAGATTGGCGTGTCGGACAAGACCACGGACGGCGCCATCACCATTTTCCTCAGCCATGCCATTGGCGAGGAGCCTTTCTATAAGGAGACGGTGGACGCGTCGAAGACCAGATGGAACACCTTCACGCTTGCTACGCCTTACGTGGTGGACGGGTCGGATTTATGTATCGGTTACACCTTGGACGGAGCCAAGTATGCTTGTTACGGCAATGCCTTAGTGCGCAATCGCGAGTATGTTCTCGATAAGGACGGAGCATGGGCTGAGTATGACGGACCCTACAGCGCTTCGCTTTTAGCTACGCTTAGCGGCGATATGCCGGAGCATAACGTAAGATTGGGTGCCACCAATATGCCAGAATACGCACGTACGGGTGAGGTGATGGATGTCTTCGGCTACTTCCAGAATCTCGGTGTATCAACGGTTAACAGTCTTACTCTCGCTCTATATGACGGCGACAACGAATTGTGCGAGGAGCATGTCGGCGACCTTAATGTTGCGCCGCGCCGCGAAGGATCGTTCGTTCTATCCACCATGAAGCTTGACGCTGTTGGCGACCGCACTCTGCGTCTGCGCATAAAGGCCGTAAATGATGGCGTTGACGCTGTGGAAACGGACAACTGGACTGAGGCGCAGAACGTAATGTGCCGCGACAGTTACGTTCAGCGTAAGGTATTGCTCGAACTCTTCTCCACAGAGAGATGCACGGCATGCCCTGAGGCTCATCATGCCATTGACGCTGTTACGCCAGACATGGACAACCTCATAGAGGTAGGTCATCACGCTGGATTCTATACAGACCAGTTCACGATTGACGAGAGCGTGGCGTATGAATGGTTCTATCCCTCTTATCATGTATTCGCTCCGGCTATGCTTATCGACCGCATGGACATGCGCAACGCTTTCCCCAGCCTGTTCAAGTATGAGACACCCATCATGAGTGCGTCTGCCACTAACCTCAAGGCGCTCTACGCTCTTGAACAGAAGCGTCCCGCTCTTGTGACGGTGGACTTGACTACAGACTGGAATCCTTCATCGCGCAGTCTTGGCATCGACGTCTCAGGCGAGCAGCTGTTGCCCATCGCCACTCCCGACAGCCTCCGTCTCTATGTCTTCCTGACGGAGGACAGCCTCTACAGCACGTCGCAGGCAGGAGCAAGCAGCGGATTCTATCATCGTCATGTTCCTCGCAAGTCGCTCACGCCGGCATGGGGTGAGAAGGTGGACGTAACGGCTGGCTATAACCGCCATTTTGACGTTACGCTTAATGATGAGTGGGACGAGAAGCACATGAGAGTGGTGGCGTTCGTAGCCAACTATAACTCCACAAATCCATGCGACTGCTCCGTTCTCAACGCCGCCAAGCGCGACATCATAGCCAAGACATCCGGCATCGGCAGCATATCGCAAGACTCTTCATCGTCCGACGCCTGGATGATAACTGACATCGCTGGCAGAACTGTCGCAAGAGGGCAGGGCAGCGCCTCGCTCACCGCAGCATACAACGCTCTGAACAAGGGAATGTATGTGGTGAAGGTTGGAGAGAAGAGCAAGAAGATAGTTTTGAATTAGGAGTTTTGAGTTTTGAAGTGGGTAAAGTCAAAAGTACAGTAGCACGCCCTGAAAGGGCAGAAGCTCATAGCCCAAGGCAACGCCTTGGGAAATAATAATAGCAAAACCAAAGGCGCCCTGTAAGGGCAAAAGCGTTCTGCTTCAATGCTTTTGCCCTTACAGGGCGATTTGGCGTAATGCCTTTAAGCACCCAGGGCGTTGCCCTGGGCTATGTGATTATTGGGCTTTCAGCCCGCGCTGATTGAGTTTTGACACAGCCTCGTTTTTGGTTTTTTTCTTCTTATTTCTAATAAGATAAGGAAACGGGATAAACTATATTATCAATTAAAAATTGAATAACTCAAAATCGCAGGCGAAGCCGAGAATAATTCAAAACTCAAAATTCAAAACTCCTAATTCTTATTCCCCATTTCCACTCTCTTCACCTTCTTGAAGAGTTCGGATGCGAACACGAGGTCGTTGAGCTTTTCGTTTGTTGAGCCCATCACGTCGTCCTTGGTGCCCTGCCATTCCTTATGACCCTGATAGATGAAGAGGATGTTCTCACCGATGCCCATCACGGAGTTCATGTCGTGAGTGTTGATGATGGTTGTGATGTTATAGTCCTTGGTGATGGACGAGAGCAGTTCGTCAATGACGAGCGATGTATGCGGGTCCAGACCGGAGTTAGGCTCGTCGCAGAACAGATACTTCGGGTTGAGCACGATGGCGCGGGCTATAGCCACACGCTTCTGCATACCGCCCGAAATCTCGCCCGGGAATTTATGCTGAGCGTCTATAAGATTTACGCGGTCGAGGCATTCCTGAGCGCGGCGAACGCGGTCGCGATAGTTCATCGAAGAGAACATATCGAGCGGGAACATCACGTTCTCCAGCACCGTGAGCGAGTCGAAGAGAGCCGCCGACTGGAATATCATGCCCATCTCGCGGCGCATCAGCACCTTTTCATGCTTTGTCATAGCCACGAAGTTTCGGTTGTCATAGAGCACTTCGCCGCTTGTAGGCGTAAGCAGACCCACGAGATTCTTCATCAGAACCGTCTTGCCGGAGCCGCTCTGTCCGATTATGAGGTTGGTCTTGCCGTCCTCGAAGACGGCGTTGATGTCCTTGAGGACTTCCTTGTCCCCGAACGACTTGCATAGATGTTTTATTTCGATCATGAGATAAGTCTTTATTTTAGCTGAGAAGCTGGGTGAGGAAAACGTCCGAGAACAATATCAACACGCTGGAACTGACCACGGCGTCCGTACTTGCCTTGCCCACTTCCACGGATCCGCCTTCCACGGAATAGCCGTAGAAGCTCGACACGCTTGAGATGATGAAGGCGAAGACGAGGCTCTTGATGATACTCATCCACATAAACCAGGAGTTGAACGAGTGCTGCAGACCGAGCGTGAGGTCCTCAGGCGATAGGATATGTCCGACGTACGCTGTGCCGTAAGCTCCGAGAATGCCCGTCGCAGAAGAGAATATCACGAGGAAAGGCATGATGGTCACCAGTCCTAATATCTTCGGCAGGATGAGGTAGTTGGCTGAGTTGACGCCCATGATGTCGAGAGCGTCAATCTGCTGCGTCACGCGCATCGTGCCAAGCTCAGAAGCAATGTTCGATCCCACCTTGCCGGCAAGGATCAGACACATGATACTTGACGAGAACTCGAGGAGCAGAATCTCACGCGTCGTATAGCCCGACACCCAGCGTGGCATCCACGGACTCTGGATGTTCAGCTTCATCTGGATGCAGATAACGGCTCCGATGAAGAACGATATGAGCAGCACGATGCCGATAGAGTCGACGCCAAGCGACGACATCTCCTTGGCATACTGCTTGAGGAACATGCGCATGCGCTCCGGACGAGCGATGGAGCGACCCATAAGTATAAGGTAGCGTCCGAGTGTGTTCAACGATTTCAATATAAACATAATCTGTTGTTCTTATATATATAGCAAGTGCAAAAGTAGCAATAAAAAGGTAGAAACTATTTCTTCGACGTGAGTTTTTTTCATATCCGAAAGTTTTTATTAAAATAAATAACGTAACTTTGCATATCATAGGCATATTATACAACGACAATGGAACAAAACGATATATCAGAAGAGCGCCCGCATTGCATGGTGCTCCGCACCGAGGGACTTGTCAAGCGTTACGGCAAGCGTACGGTTGTCAACGACGTGTCGATAAACGTGCGTCAGGGAGAGATTGTTGGTCTGCTCGGTCCTAACGGAGCCGGAAAGACCACATCGTTCTATATGACGACAGGACTTATCGTCCCGAACGCCGGTCATATCTATCTCGACCAGCATGACATCACCGACTATCCCGTATATAAGCGTGCCCGCGCCGGCATCGGATACCTCCCGCAGGAGGCGAGCGTATTCCGCAAGCTCAGCGTGGAGGACAACATCATGTCCGTACTGGAGATGACAAAGCTCTCGCGCAAGGAGCAGCTTGAGAAGTTGGAGAGCCTTATCGCCGACTTCAATCTTGGCAAGGTGCGCCGCAACAAGGGCGACCAGCTCTCCGGTGGAGAGCGACGCCGTACGGAGATTGCGCGATGCTTGGCCATCAACCCGAAGTTCATCATGCTGGACGAGCCGTTCGCAGGTGTCGATCCTATCGCCGTGGAGGAAATCCAGCACGTGGTGTGGCGACTCAAATACCGCAACATCGGTATTCTCATTACTGACCATAACGTACAGGAGACACTCACCATCACCGACCGCGCCTACCTCCTCTTCGAGGGACGCATCCTCTTCCAGGGCAAGCCGGAGGAGCTGGCAGAGAACCGCATCGTGAAGGAGAAGTATCTCGGCTCCACCTTCGTGCTCAGAAAGAAGGACTTCCAGCTCCTCGACGAGCAGAAGCGCAAGCGCGATCAGGAACGCGAGCTGAACGACTGATAAATAATAAATACCAAATAATAAATATTAAATAACAAAGTGAACTTCCTACTTGTTTCCGACATACACGGCTGCTTGCCAGCCCTTGAGCGCGTGCTCGACTTCTATGAGCGCGGCTCTTACGACATGCTTTTCATCCTTGGTGACATCCTCAATTACGGACCGCGCAACCGCATTCCTGAGGGAATCGACCCCAAAGGCATCGTCGAGCGACTTAACGCCATGAAGGATCAGATTGTTGCCGTTCGTGGCAACTGCGACGCTGAGGTGGATCAGATGCTGCTCCAGTTCCCCATAATGGCTGACTATGCCCTCGTTGTGGAAGGCGGCAGACGCTTCTTCCTCACACACGGACACGTCTATAACGATGACAATGCTCCTGTGATGAAGAACGACGTATTCGTCTACGGACATACACACCTGTGGAAGCTCGAGCAAACCGACGACAACCGCATCGTCTGCAACCTCGGCTCCATCACTTTCCCCAAGGGAGGCAACGTCCCGACGTTCGCCACTTATGAGGACGGCGTGATGGCTGTGCGCACTATGGACGGCGAAGTGTTGAAGGAAGTAAAGCTATAAGAAAGAGGCAGTAAAAGCAGAAGAAAGCGGAAAAACAGCTATAAAAAGAGGAATTTTATACAAATGTAAGTTTTTTCTCTTGATTTATTTTGCTATCACATAAAATTGAACTATCTTTGCGGAAGAAATGGCTAAGACCTTTACAAAATGTCAAAAAGAGTTTTGTCTTCTGCATTAGGTTGGCCCTTTCTTTACATCAAGAATCAATAATCATCATATAACAAACGACCTCGATATAATAAAACCAAGAACACACACATGCATCAGATGTGGATGTGCCGACGTGCGCGGAAATGTTGAATGGTGCAGGAAAGTAAATTACCTTTAACAATCACCTATTTTTTACCTTCTCAAAGAATAAAAACTTATAGTCATCACAATTTACTATTAATTACACAACAGCCACGGTGCAGATGATGCAACGTGGCTGACTTTTTTTATGGCTGTTTGTTTTTTTTGCTGTCTCTTATTTCATCATCCAGTTGCCTTCCACCAATGCCATCGGCACCACTATCTCCTCCTTTGTGCTGTCCTTGAAGCACAGCACGAGGAAGGCGTGACCCGTGTGGCGGGCGGTGTCGGCTTTCGCCCCTGCCACCTTTACGGCTGCCAGTCCACCGTGGTCCTCCTTCATCTGCGCGGCATACTGCTTGGCGTTCACGATGAGCTGCTCACGGTAGCTGCCGGGGATGCTGTCAGGCTGATAGAAGCCGTCGGTGTAAGCCTCGTACTTCCCCTCTATGAGGTAGTCGTAGTAAGCCTTGGCGGTGCGTCCCGCCAGTTCCTCCGGCTTCTGTCCTTCTGTCTTGTGGCACGACAGCATGCAAAGAGTGACGAACGACAAGGACAGGCATACAAGCGTATTTCTCATCCTGTTCATCCTTTCCGTGTCTTAGGGTTTACTTCTGACGAATGAAGACGTTTATCGGGCAACCGTGCATCGACCAGTTCTCGCGAATCTTGTTCTCGAGGAAGCGGCGATACGGCTCCTTGATATACTGCGGCAGGTTGGCGTAGAACACGAACGAAGGAATCTGTGTGTTAGGCAACTGCGTGCAATACTTGATCTTGATGTACTTGCCCTTCGTTGATGGTGGCGGGTAAGCCTCGATGAGCGGCAGCATCACCTCGTTGAGCTTAGATGTGCCCACGTGAGCCTTGCGGTTCAGATAAACCTGCTTGGCGGTCTCGAGCACCTTGAAGATGCGCTGCTTTGTGAGAGCCGAAGCGAAGACGATGGGGAAGTCTACGAACGGAGCCATGCGCTGACGGATGGCGTTCTCGAAGGTCTTGATGACAGCCTGGTCCTTGTTCTCCACGAGGTCCCACTTGTTCACCACCACCACGAGCGACTTGTTGTTGCGCTGGATGAGCTGGAAGATGTTCATGTCCTGTGCCTCGATGCCGCGTGTGGCGTCAATCATGAGGATGCAGACGTCCGAGTTTTCGATGGCGCGGATTGATCGCATCACGGAATAGAACTCCAGGTCCTCCGACACCTTGTTCTTGCGGCGTATACCTGCTGTGTCAACAAGGTAGAAGTCGAATCCGAACTTGTCGAAGCGAGTGTAGATAGAGTCGCGTGTGGTGCCGGCAATCTCCGTTACGATGTTTCGCTCCTCGCCGATGAAGGCGTTGATGATGGAGCTCTTGCCGGCGTTAGGACGTCCTACGACGGCGAAGCGTGGAATGCCCTCTTCGATGAGTTCGCCGGTGTCTGCCTTCAGCTTCGAGAGCACGAGGTCGAGCAGGTCGCCCGTTCCGCTACCCGTTGCCGAGGAAATGCACTGCGGCTCGCCGAGTCCGAGCGAATAAAATTCGGCTGCGTCGTAAATCTGGTCGTTGTTGTCCGTCTTGTTGGCAACGAGGATGACGGGGAGCTTCGTGCGGCGCAGAATCTGAGCCACGTCCTGGTCCCAGTCGGTCAGTCCGGTCTGGACGTCCACGAGGAAGAGCACGAGGTCTGCCTCTTCTGTTGCCACGATCACCTGCTTGCGGATGGCGTCCTCGAAGATGTCGTCGCTCTTCACCACCCATCCGCCGGTGTCTACAACTGAAAACTCGCGACCGTTCCACTCGCACTTGCCGTACTGACGGTCACGTGTGGTGCCTGCTGTGTCGCTGACGATGGCCTGACGAGTCTTGGTCAGGCGGTTGAATAGTGTTGACTTGCCCACGTTAGGGCGTCCCACTATTGCCACTAAATTTGCCATATTGGTGTATTAGTCATTTGTCCTCCCATCGACGGGAGGTCTTGGATGTGGTCTGTGCATCCGAGTTGATAATTTGCCGAAGCTGACCTCACTCCGGCCCTCGCCTCTCTGGCGAGAGTGTCCCCTCTTTGCTATTCAGGGGAGGGCGGCGCGTGCCGCCTATTCCGGATTATATCCGAAGTTATCGAGTTCTCTTTTAGAGCTTCTCCAGTCCTTGTCCACCTTCACGAAGGTGTGCAGGTATACGCTCTTGCCGAAGAACTTCTCCAGCGCCTTTCTTGCCTCCGTCGACATCTTCTTCAGCGCCACGCCCTGGTGTCCGATGATGATGCCCTTCTGCGAGTCGCGCTCCACGTAGATTACGGCGTGGATGTCGATGTTGCGGTCGGTCTCCTTGAACGACTCCACCTTCACCTCCACCGAGTAAGGAATCTCCTTGTCATAGTAGAGCAGAATCTTCTCGCGGATTATCTCCGAAACGAAGAAGCGGGCGGGCTTGTCCGTCAGCTGGTCCTTGTCGAAGAAGGGTGGCGAGTCGGGCAGGAGCTCCTTGATGCGTCGCATCAACATGTCCACACCAAACTTGTTCTTAGCCGATATCGGGAGAATCTCGGCGTTGGGAAGCAGCGAGTGCCAGCGTTCCACGGTGTCGCCGAGCGTCTTCTGGTCGCTCTGGTCAATCTTGTTGATAAGTAGGAGCACGGGGATGGTCATCTTCTTCACCTTGTCGAGGAAGTCTTCGTTCTTTTCGGGGTTCTCCACGACGTCTGTCACGTAGAGCAGGACGTCAGCGTCCTGCAGCGCCGACTCCGAGAAGGCGAGCATCGACTCCTGCAGCTTGTAGTTGGGCTTGAGCACGCCCGGGGTGTCGGAGAAGACAATCTGTGCGTCCTCTTCGTTTACGATGCCCATGATGCGGTGGCGCGTGGTCTGCGCCTTGAACGTGGCGATGCTGATGCGTTCGCCTACGAGCTGGTTCATGAGCGTTGATTTGCCGACATTAGGATTGCCGACTATGTTTACGAATCCTGCTTTGTGCATATAAGAAATAAGAAATAGTACTATATGGTGCAAAGATACCTCTTTTTTTCTGCATACGCGCTTCCGTGCGTACATATTAAATGTTTTTTATTTATTTTGTCGTTTGCGACTTGCAGAAAAGAGATAAAAAAAGGCGCGCCACAATCGCTCGTGACGCGCCTTTAAAAGCATTATGAGGTGGGTGGTGATGGATTCGAACCACCGAAGGCATAGCCAGCAGATTTACAGTCTGCCCCATTTGGCCACTCTGGTAACCACCCTTGCTTTTTTAAAGCGAGTGCAAAGGTAGTGATAATTTTTGAATTACAAAGCAAAAACATGATTTTTTTTGTTCCGTAGCGTGTTTTTTTATGACATCCCCCTAATTCGTCCGACACAATATTTGCATTTCTAACGCTCAATACTCCTCGTTGAGCGCACAACAAAATCTTTGGTGCGAAATTCTTGAGTTTTGACGAGGTTGTGATAAGTGGCTTACACACAGTGTGTTATATGGTTTCAGCTTTCTTGAGTACGGATATGAAGGTGTAAAAGAGGCTGTTTGAGGTTGTTAAAGAGCCTCTTTTGCGCTCCCATAGAGCCACTGTTGTCATGCAGTATAGCCACTATAGTGTTCCCATACAGCCTCTTTTCCACTCGTAAAGTGGCTTTATGGCGAGGCTGGGCGGGCGTAATCGCTAAAAAAACGCTCAAAACAGCAACATCAAAATCTATTTTCAGATTTTTTTTTGTAACATGTTTTTACCATTTGTACGATATTTGCATCGTATGGTAATGCAAATATAACATTGCTGAGAGGTGATAACGAAAGTTGTGAAATATATGTTACAAAGATGTTTCAGTGTATTTTATACATTAATTATGTGTTTTTTCCCTCTTCTGTCATTCCTACAACTGAACATAATTACCTGTATATGTTATGTTTATCTCGTGCTTAATGATGTTGTATTCTTTACAAAGACGTAATCAGTACCCCCCCCCGATTAAGATTATTGATGTTAATTCATAGGCTTTTTAACTTAAATAAAGTTAATATTAATATGATAGATATGACTTTAAAATCATATTAGCAACAAAGTTTGTACTTTTGTATACTAATTGTTAAGTAACACGGGATAAAACTTATAATAGAACAGACTTTTTAATTTACAACATAATTAATAGTATATGAAGCTCGCTTTGTAGCGACTTCGATTGTGTAACACGACGATGATAGATTTCAGACATAGACTATTTTTTTTGGCAGCTCTTGTGTTCTTTATGTTGCCCGTTTCGGCACAGCACACAGCCGTCAAGACCAATGCTCTTTATTGGGCTACGACAACGCCTAACCTTGCTGTAGAGACAAAGCTTGCGCGCAAATGGACGGGTGAATTGTCCGTGGGGTGGAATCCTTTTGCTTTTTCAGACAACCGGAAAATCAAGCACATTGCCGTACAGCCGGAAGTGCGTTACTGGCTGTGCTCGCCCTATGCGGGTCATTTTCTCGCAGCCCATCTCATTTATTCGCATTACAATGCTGGCGGCATAAACCTCCCGTTCGGCATCTTTCCCGAACTCAAGGACTATCGTTTCCAGGGCGACCTCGGAGCGGTGGGCATAGGCTATGGCCATTCGTGGATGCTGCCCGGCAATCACTGGAGCATAGAGGCTGAGATTGGTTTTGGCGTAGGCATCACCAAGTATGGCAAGTATGAGTGTGCCACGTGCGGATCAAAGGTGGCAGACGAGAAGAAGACATTCTTCATGCCCACCAAGGCAGCCTTGTCCATCGTTTACAATATTAAGTAGCAAGTAAAAAAGTATGATTAAGAAATATCCACTTGTTGCTGCGGCCATTGTCTGCAGCCTTCCTTCTTGTGCCGTATTGTCACGTGGTTCGGCATCCTTGCCGTCGCCTTGTTCAGCTGCTGACAGCGTGAGTGCTGTGTGGACAGCCGACACGCTCCGTCTGCGCTTTGCCGTTACGGAGCCGTCAGACATGGGTTCGGGCTATGCCGTCTGGAACCTTCCTCGTCTGGGAGCCGCCGACGGCGACACGCTCACCCTGAAGCCTGCCGTCTTCCGTGGCAAGCGCAACATGCAGTATGTCTCGCGCGAGCGTCATTTCTCCGGCAAGAGCAGCGACCGCATGGCACGCCGCCTCTCGTCGTCGCCCCGTTCCACGCTCCAGCTTTCCGACAACGAACGTCTGCTTGGCGACACCGTTGTTTACGATTTGGCAGTGACACGTGCCGAACGTCCATGGCTGTGGGAGAAGCCGTCCGTGCTGCTCGTGAAGCGTGAGAAGGACGGATGTTGTTCTGTGGACAGTCTGCCCCCGCTACGGTTAGCAGCCCTCAGATACGTGCCGCCCTTCGTGCCGAAGTTAGCTGTAGTGGAGGATAATGCCGGACGTGCCGGCGAACTGCGCAAGGACAATCCCGTGCTCCATCCCTTTTCGGAATACCAGCCTTACACCAAGGACCGCATACTCCGCAAGGACCGCGATGCGCTCTACGTACACTTCGAGCTCGACAAGGCTGTCTTAAAGCACAATTTCCGCAACAATGCCATGATTCTGGACCGCATCGTCGACATAACACGTCAGATAATGGCAGACTCTACGTCAATGGTAAAGAAGATTCAGATTGTGGGTCTGGCGTCCGTAGAGGGTAGGGTGGCGCACAACGAATGGCTCGCCGGTGCTCGTGCCGACGCCCTGAAGCGTTACGTGCAGGAGCGTGTGAGCGTGCCTGACTCGCTCTTCGACGTAGCCAACGGCGGTGAGGCATGGACCGAGCTCCGCTCGCAGATAGAAGACTCGCAGTTCGACGGTCGAGATGCGCTGCTGCATATCATCGACACCGAGGCTGATGTCAACGTTCGTGAGCGCCTTATAAAGAGCCATAACGGTGGCAAGACCTACTCTTATCTGCGCGATAAGGTGCTTGCCGACCAGCGAAACTCTGGTTATCTGCGCATCTATTACGACTACGTGCCCGACCATGCCGCTGCCGTTATCAACAAAGCCACGGAGCTCATCGGCGAGCAGCGATACGCTGAGGCTCTGAAGATGCTCCGCACCGTGTCGTCAGACCGCCGTGCGCAGAACGCCCTCGGTGTGGCGCTCTACATGACAGGCAGCAAGGAGGAGGCCATAAGTCGCATCCGACGGGCTGCCGAAGACGGCAACCGCGAGGCGCAGGACAATCTCAGACAATGGGAAGCCATAGAGAAGGCGCTCCGACAATAAATGGCAAAGAACATAAACATCATATAAATTTACACACAAATTATCATTATGAAAAACTTTAGTAAGTATTTCCTGATGGGCACAGTTGCCCTCTCAGGAATGACCGCTTTCACTGCCTGCTCGTCTGAAAACGAGCCAAGCGCAGAGGTCAATCCGACATTCAACGGTAGTACCGTGAAAGCCCAGTTCGCTCTCAACCTTCCGTATGCTGCCACTGGCACACGTATGACAGAGAACGCCACTCAGCAGAAAGATCATTTCCGTGGCATGTCAAGCATGACATTGCTGCCGTTTGCAGAAACAACAGTAGATGGTGTACAGACATCAACAAGTGCTATGCTTCTCGGTACCAATGATAATGCTTTCGATACAGACGGAGCAGGACAGGGCCGTTACGTTTATCGTGACATCGAAATTCCTGTAGGTACACAGAGCTTTGTATTCTATGGCAAGGCAACTGGAACACCGGCAAACACAGATGTTGCTGATGATTGCTTCAAGTATGGTTATCTCACAGAGAAGTCTATTTCTGCTAAGGACAAGGTTCAACTCTCTGATGTGAAATTCGCTCTTAAGCAGATTAATAGCAATCTTAATCTGGCGACAGCTGCAGGAACTGGTGAAGAGAGTTACAATAAAGTGCTTGCCGCTCTTGATAAGGTGACTGGCACAAAGGTGGGTGCTATAGCTTGGAATAATATTGGTACAACTGGTACTGACATGAAGCTTGAACATGCCAAGAAACTCTGGAGTGCTTTTAGCGATCTTAAAGCAGGATCGTCTGCGTCTGTAAAGGTTGCTCTTGAACGTCTTGCAGAGTCAACTGGTGTTGAGGCTGATGGTGCTCCTGCTACTAAGGATGGAGCGGGTCTTCTCGCCCTTCTCCATAAGAATGCAGATGAAGCAGCAGCTTTACTCGCTACCGTAAACTTCCCTAACGATATTCACATTCCTGACGGTGCTGTAGCTTTGAAGTATACTGATTCAAAAGAGTGGAAGTATCAAAGCTCGGTAACGATGAAGGAGAATAACAAGATTGCTTACGCCAACATCACCTATCCTGCTTCTCTCAACTACTTTGTCAAGACCGCAGCGATGGCAAACGACAAGGCTGCTACAACGCTTGGTTCAACAGCTTCTTTCTGGCCTGACAAGGATAAATGGGCAAAGTATGATGCTGAAAATAGCAATACTACTGACCCTTGGGACTCACATTTAGGTTGGTTGCAGGGCGTGAAGAACTCTACACGTACCATCGCTCTTAAGGAAGCCATTCAGTACGGTGTAGCTAATCTTAAACTTACCATTAATGCTAAGACGGACCATCTTGATGATAACGCTTCTAAAAAAGGTGGTCAGGTTGCAGACCAGAACATTGATGTTACTGATAACAAGCTGAAGATGACTGGTGTTCTTGTTGGTGGTCAGCCAAGTGAGGTGGGATGGAACTATGAGCCTATCTCCGGTGAAGCATTTGACCGTACTGTTTATGATAACAAGATGAACAAGTCTGCTGATGATGTTAATGATGCAGGTATTGACGTGCCAGTAAATAGTCCCAGTGTAGCTAACTACACTCTCGTACTTGACAACAAGAACAACACTACTGGCGGTTCGCAGGCAGATGCTGTTTATGTGACAGTTGAGCTCGTAAACGGTACTGACGTTGATTTCTATGGTGTTGACGGCATGGTGCCCAAGGGTGGCAAGTTCTATCTCGTAGGTAAGCTTGATATGAATGCAACATCAGAAGTTACTAATGCAAATAATGTTGACCACATCTTCGTACAGGACCACACCACCGTTGCAAACCTTACCATCAAGGACCTCAGGAACGCTTACAACAACATCCCTGACCTCCGCTCTACATCAGTAAGCGTAGGTCTTGCCGTTAACCTCACATGGGAGAATGGTATCGAGTTCAACGTTGAGATTTAATCTTACACACTCTTTTGCCCTCACATGGGCAATCTAAAGACATATAATGCTCTCGCCCCTCACCCTTACGCGGGTGTGGGGCGGGACGTTTTTAAGTAACAAAACACTCACAACATAACAGCCCAATGGTGAAATCATCAATATTCCGACTCCGCACAGTCCTTATGCTTCTCTCGCTTCTCTCGCTTGCCACATCGTGCATTGACGAGGACCTCAGCAAGTGCGGCTCCGACTATAAGATTGTCTACCGCATGAATCTCCGTACCAACATGAATGTGGAGATAGCGCAGACCCTCACCACTCCAGAGGAACTTGCCTATGCTGACGTGCTGCGCCAGCACCTAAGCGGCGTCTTCTCAGACTACGCATACGACAACGACCTCTCCTTCTATGCAGGACCCGAGCTCTTCCATAACGAGAAGAACAAGATGGGCGCCAGCACAGCATCTTACACCATCTACCTACAGCGACAGGACTATCGTCACCTCGCTCTTGCCAATACCGGCGACGAGACACAGGTCAGCGTCAGCTCAAAGGAGCACGTACAGACCCTCGCTCTCGAACAACTTGCTGCCGACACCATAGACAGCCACCACTTCGGAATCTTCTCAGCACGTCGTGACATTAAGGCAGCCGACTTCGGCTCGGACATCGACGTCAATCTATATATGCAAAACTGTGCCGCTGCCGTCGTCATCGACCGCCGCGGCCATTCACTTGACGATGTCTTCGGATACGTGGAGGACATGTCCACCGGCTTCGCCGTCAGTGACAGCCTCTACACCACATCACGTCATACCGTGGTGCGCGCCCGCAGGGTGAGTGGCGCATCGCGCTCCGCAGCACAGCGGTTTGAAGGACTGGCAGCCGTCTGCTTCCCCTCCACCGCCGACACATGGCGTTACACGGTGGTGGTGCGTCGCGGCAAGACATACACGAAGAACGTCCTCAAAGTCAGCTCTCCACTGAAAGCCGGACAGCTCCGCATCCTCAAGTTCTATCTGAAGGAAGACGGATCGCTCACCTCCGTGGACCACACCGTAGGAGTAAGCGTGGAGCTTAACTGGAAGCCCGCCGGCGAACACAACGTAGAGATATAAAGCACGCCCTGAAAGGGCAGAATCACATAGCCCAGGGCAACGCCCTGGGTAATATAAGAGAAAGAACAAAAACGCCCTAAAAGGGCAGAATCACATAGCCCAGGGCAACGCCCTGGGAAATAATAAGAGCAAAACCAAACGCCCTGAAAGGGCAAAAGCGTTCTGCTTCAATGCTTTTGCCCTTACAGGGCGATTAGGCGTAATGCCTTTAAAGCACCCAGGGCGCTGCCCTGGGCTATGAGATTGTTGGGCTTTCAGCCCGCCTTTGCTACGCTCTGTCTCTTGGGTTGGGCTTTCAGCCCGCCTTTGCTACGCTCTGTCTCTTGGGTTGGGCTTTCAGC